>Ga0304728_1001622_pt1 | contig 15579 bp, 14 predicted proteins | sample C_130625_MF_Meta_FD_190476 | JGI IMG/M metagenome (GOLD analysis project Ga0304728, IMG submission 190476) | Freshwater microbial communities from Lake Croche, Canada to study carbon cycling - C_130625_MF_MetaG (v2) (version 2) | ecosystem: Environmental > Aquatic > Freshwater > Lake | place... | reverse complement strand
TGTGCGTACGTTGCTTGCAGCACATGTTTTCGCTATTGCGAAGAACTCTTCGCTATGCTGCGGCCACCGTAGGACACCGGTCACACCCGGTCAATCGACCCGAAGGCGCTGTCATGGCCCGTCCCGCCCCGGCCGCCAGCCGAGCGATCCAAATCCTCGACCTCCTTGTCACCCACCCCACCGAGCGATTCACGCTGACCGAACTCGTGCGGCGCACGGGCATGAGTTTGGGTTCGGCCCACGCAACCCTCGCCGTGCTCGAGGGCAGCGGCCACGTGTCGCGCAATGCGACCACTCGCGCGTATTCACTCGGTCCGGCGTTGGTTGTTGCCGGAGTGGTTGCACTCGAACATCATCCGGCAATTGATGCTGCGCGCCAGGTGATCGAACCGTTGGCCGCGGAACTCGGCGTTGAAGTCGTGGTGTCAGCTCGCACGGTCGACGAGATCATTTTTGTGGCGCGCTCTGGTCAACACAGCCCGTTTGGGCCTGGTGTGCGCGAAGGCGAACGAGTGCCATTGGTACCGCCACTGGGCGCAGTGTTTCTTGCGTGGTCAGACGAGAACGAAATCAAACGGTGGTTGTCGCGTTCTCCCGATAATTCGTCATCTGCAATCGCTCGCTACGAAGCTTCACTCGAGCTCGCCCGCACGCGTGGCTTTGGGGTGACCGCTGGTTCTGATACACAGCGACAACTCGGCGAACGCACCTATTCATTATCGGACTCCCCCAGCGACGCCGAACTTCGCAACGATGTCACCGAGTTGTTCGCGGTTCTCGCTACCGAGGACTACCTGGTTGTTGACCTGAGTACGAACACTCGCTTCGAAGTCGGCACGATCGCCGCACCCGTGTTCGGCGCCGACGGTGAAGTCATCGCTGCAATTTCCGCAACTGGATTTCCACCCGGCCTTGATGGCGACACCGTGATCAACGCCGGAACCAAGATCCGCGACGCGGCAGCGATCGCCACTAGGTCGTCTCGCGGTCGTTTCCCTTCGAATTCATAGGCAAATTCGGTATTCACTGCCCTCTCTCAGCGGAGACAGTCCAAAAGTCCGTGGCATTCAGTCACCATGATCGGTAGCCTTTTTCTGTGGATCTCTCTACGGTCGTCGTGAAAGCTCCGGGAGTGCGTGGCGGGAAGCCATGCTTCGCGGGTACACGCATTACCGTTGAAGACGTCCTCGACTACCTCGCATCGGGAATGACGATTACACAGATTGTCGCCGACTTCCCCGAACTGACAAACGAACTCGTGAATGCTGCGGTTGAGTTTGAGTCAGTGCTCGAGCGTCGCACCCCTAACGCTTCGTGAAGCTGCTGTTCGATCAGAACCTCTCGCGGTTTCTTGTTGAGCGCGTTAGTAGCGCATTCAAAAGGGGTCTCCACGTCATCGAACTTGGTCTTGACCAAGCAACTGATCGCGAAATCTGGGACTGAGCAGGTGAGCACGACTCACCATCGTCTCCAAAGACTCTGATTTTCACGATCTCGCCGCATCCTCGGTTCCACCACCGAAGGCGATTTGGCTACGAGTCGGAAACGCGTCGACAAGAGAAATCGAACGAGTTCTGCATGACAACACAGAACGCATGCACGACTTCGAAAACGAGAGCCAAGAAGCACTGCTCATTATCGATCGGCTCGACCGTCGGCACGAGTGACGGTCAGGCAGTCACCCGGGCGACGAACTCGGCCATTTCGGTGACGCCTTCGACGGCTTCGGGGAACGCCGGATAGCTCATCGTCCAGATATGCGGCATTTCCGGGTAGATGCTGAGCGTGACGTCAACACCTGCGGCCTTCGCCACATCGGCGAGTTTCCGTGAGTCGTCGAGCAACACCTCGACATCACCGACAAGGATGAGCAACGGCGGTGCGCCGTCCCAATCACCGAACAGCGGTGAAGCAATTGGATTCATCGGGTCGGCACCACCGAGATAGGCCGGCGCTGCTTCTTCGGCCGAGGTACGAGAGAACAACCTGTCCGACTCTGCATTGGTGTCATACGTGTCGGCCGTGATCGTGAGATCGACCCACGGCGAACAACAAATGACGCCAGCAGGAAGCACGCCGTCGGCAAGCGCGTGCATGGTGACCGATGCGGCGAGACCGCCACCGGCTGAATCACCAGCAATAACAATGCGGCCGGTGTCGATTCCTTCAGCAAGAAGTGACTCCCAAACCGCGAAGCAATCGTCGACCGCTTTGGGGAACTTGTGCTCGGGAGCGAGTCGATACTCAACCAGCAGCACTCGGGCACCGAGTACCGCAGCGAGATGCGACCCATAGGAGCGATAGGCCAGCGCTGACGCGATACGGAATCCGCCGCCGTGGAAATACAGAACGATTGGGGCGTCGTCTGCCACATCAACTGGCCGGCATTCGATGCCAGGAACGCCGCTACGCACGAAGGGCTCGCTCACCGTTCCTTCGGCCAGTGGCATTTGTGCCATGGCCTCGTCGATGCGCGAACGCTGTTCGACTATGTCTGCCGGAGGCGGCGGAACCGGTCGTGCTGCCATTGCTTCCTGCATTGCGTGAAATTCTTTGCTGGCCATTCGCTGACACTAGAGCGTCGAGCCCTACAGACAGTGCGTGTTTGGCAACTTCTTAAACAGCTTTTTGTCCGGTGTTGCCGAGCCAGCTCCGGTAGAGCTCGGCATATCGACCACCGAGGGCAACAAGTTCCTCGTGCGAACCGTGTTCAACCAATACGCCCGCGTCGAACACGAGCACGAGATCAGCTTGTTCTGCAGTCGACAATCGGTGAGCCACGCTGATGGTGGTGCGACCTTCGGCGAGCCGATGCAATGCCGTCGTAAGTGCACGTTCAGTGCGTGGATCAACCGCACTCGTGGCTTCATCGAGGATGAGAAGGCCAGGGTCGGCCATTTGCGCACGAGCGAGCGCAACGAGTTGACGCTCGCCAACACTCAGACCCTCGCCCCGCTCGCCTACTTCGGTGTCGAGTCCACGAGGCAGACCAGCAACCCAGGTTTCGAGACCAAGTTCGGCAATTGATGCCCGAACGTCGTCGATCGTTGCCCCGATGCGGCCCATAGCGATGTTCTCGGCCAGCGTCGTGTCGAACATGAAACCGTCTTGGGGCACCATGCGAATGCGTTCGGTACGCGACTGACGATTCACGGTGTCGAGCGCAATTCCGCCCACAAGTACTGAACCTTCAACCGGGTCGGCAAGTCGATCCAGCAACTTCACAAACGTGGTCTTGCCTGAGCCAGTTTCGCCAACGATCGCTACCGACGCGCCAGCTGGAATCGTGATGTTGACGTCGCGCAACACCGGTCCACCGGTTTGGTAGGTGAAGCCGAGATGCTCAACGCTCACATCAAGCGGGCCTTCAGGTAACTCCACACCCGGCTCGGGCTCGACGAGGTTGATCGGCGTGTCGAGAACATCGAGCACCTTCGACCAACCCGCAATTGCGGTTTGGGTCTGGTCGAGAATTTCGCCAATCTCGGCAATTGGTCCGAGGATCAACTGCACAAGGAACAAACAGGCCACCAAACTGCCGGCGTTGAGGCCCCACGACTCACCAAACCAAATACCGGCCATCGCAACCGACGCCAGCGCAACGCCACCGAACGCGTCGCCGAGCGGGAACATGAAGGCGAACCAACGGGCCGCGCTCATCTCCGACTTGAACTGCGCCTGAATGGCATCGTCGAGACGAGCACGCGAACGGCGTTGCAATCCATACGCCCGAATCGGCGCTGCGCCCTGCACTGCTTCGCTCACCTCTGAAAGCGTCGCTCCCACGCGGTTACGAACCACCGTGTACGCCTTCAACTGGCGTCGCTGCATAAGGCGGAACAACGGCAACACCGGCAGCGCAGCAACAACCGTGATGACCGCAAGTTGCCATGCATAGAAACTCATCACGATGAGCGTTCCAATGACCACAACGGAATCGATAATCCACGCCACTGCGCCGTACTGAAGAAAACGGGCAATAGTTTCGATATCACTGGTGACGCGAGAGGTGAGCTCACCACGACGGGTGGACTCGTGATCGGCCATCGGCAAGCGATGAATGTGCGAGAACGTCTTCACCCGCAGATTTCGCAACATCATTTCAGCTGTCGTCACGAGTCGTACATAGGTGACGCGGGCTAACAACATGACCCCAATGACGATCACCGCTGCCGAGGCACATGCCGTGACAGTGAAACTTGCGTTGAATCCGTCGTCGGCCAGCAGACCCTTGTCGATCACCTGCTGAATAAGCACCGGGATGATCAAGCGACCAACAGAACCAATGATGGCGAAGAGCACCGTTAGACGGAGGCCGCGGCCGAGTTCGGGGCTCTGGGCGAACCCACGTCGGAGCACCGAAATCGCACGCAGACGTCGTTCGCTGGCCCGGTCCTCTTCGGCCGATGCCGCTAGAGCGTCGTGCTCGAGCGCAATCGGATCATCGAATGCCGCTGCGTGCTCCATCACTGCGAGTTCGTCGTTTGCCTGGCTCGACAGTTCATCCTCGTCGGGCTGAACATCGTTGTTTGATGAATGGTTGCGCTTCTCGCTCACGACTGCAACCCGCTTGCGTCAGCATCGGCCACATCGTGATCGAGATCTTCAGCCATCGATTCCTGATCGACATATGCGTGCACAAGGCGCGCGTAGTCAGGGTTACTCGCCAGAAGGTCTGGATGTGAACCAGTGGCAACGATGCGACCTTCCTCAAGGAACACCACTTCATCAGCAAGTTCGATGGTCGAGACTCGGTGCGCAACCACCAACGTGGTTGTTTCCAGCGAGGTGCGCAGATCACGCAGAATCGCCGACTCGATCACCGGATCAACGGCACTGGTTGCGTCATCGAGGATAAGGACTCGAGGGCCGCGCAAAAGTGCACGCGTGAGTGCAAGGCGCTGACGTTGTCCGCCCGAAAGGGTGACACCCCGCTCTCCCACCACGGTGTCCCAGCCGTTGGGCAAGCGATGCACGAAAGCGCCGGCGTGGGCGATTGAAGCAGCCCGCTCAAGTTCCGCATCATCGATCGGATCGCCGAGCGTGACGTTCTCGCGAACGGTATCGGCAAACAGAAAAGTTTCTTGGAAGACAAGTGCAACTTCGGAACGCACCGCAACCGGGTCGAACTCGCGGAGATCCGCTCCATCGAGCGCCACAGTGCCGCTGTCAGGGTCGACGAGACGAGGGATGAGTTCGCACAATGTGGACTTGCCCGAACCAGTCGCGCCGACAAGCGCAACAATTGAACCAGCAGCGATGTTGAAACTCAGACCGTCGAGCACCGGCGGATCGTCGCCGTAACGAAATGAAACATCAGCGAACGAAACCGAGAGTGGGCCATCGGCGACTGCCGGCGGATGATCGGTTGAAGCGCCTGGCTCATGAGGTGCAGCGAGCACCTTGTCGAGTCGAGCGCTCACGACTACCGATCGAGGAAGTTCCTGGAGGAAGAATCCGAACACGCGCATCGGGAATGCAAGCAACCCGAAAAGCGCAGCAGCCTGCACGATGTCGCCGGTGTTGAGACGACCGATCGACACCTGCCAAGAGCCAATGAGCAACAACGCAATGATCCCGAGATTCGGCAACGCTTCAATCATCGGCTCAAACACCGCACGGATGCGACCGAGCCCCACACGAGCGGCGCGGAGTTCGTCCGCAGACGTTTCGAGACGTTCGACTTCCTCGTCTTCACGGCCAAGCGTCTTCACAACAAGAACACCGTCGAAGGATTCGTGCGCGATCCGACTGACTTGACCAACTCGCTCTTGCACCACACCGAGCGGTTTTTCTGCCCGACTGGTGTACATCCGATTGATGATTGCCAGCATCGGGAACAGCACCACTGCTACCAGCATCAAGAACCAATCAACCATCGCCAAGCTGATGATTGCGAAAATCACGAGAGTGACGACGCCGATACTGAAGGGCAAGGGGTTGATGACTTCGCTTGAAGCAACAATGTCGGCATCGGCATGGGCCAGCAATTCACCGGTTGGCGTCTCACGGTGATATTTCAGCGGCACCGATAAATAGGTGTGTGCGAGTTTGCGGCGCCAATCGCGCTGCGTTCGATAGGTCAGCAGCGCCGCGAAGTAGCGACGAAGAATGATGGTGGACGCCCGCAACAACCCCACGAGCAACAGTGCAAGTCCCGAGAACCAGACGGCTTTGGCTTCGGGCCTTCCGGTTTCAAATGTGGGGACGATCACCTTGTTGGTGATGCGACCGAGGATGATGGTGGTGCCGACTGCGGCGCCCGCGTAAATCGCGGCGCCAAAAATGGAAATGACGAATGGAACAGGGTGAGCCTTGACGTACCTCGTCAAGAGTCGCGCGCCGCGACGGAAAAGCCCGGGGACACCTGCGGCCATCAGTCGTTACGCGCCAGCAGACGAAGCGTCGCCGAGGCCAAGATTCGCTGCGATCTCGCGGGTGGCCGTCGAACGATTGAGTGTGTAGAAGTGCAGACCTGGCGCACCTTCATCGAGCAGGCGCTGACAAAGTTCGCTAGCCAACTCGACGCCCAATGCACGGACTGCGTCGCCATCGTCGGCAATGGCATCGAATCGAGTTGCGAGGTGCGGCGGGAACTCAGCGCCAGCAAGTTGTGCAAAGCGCACAACCTGAGCGGCATTGGTCACGGGCATTATGCCGGGAAGCACGGGCTTATCGCAGCCAAAAGCTGAAAGGCCCTCAACAAGACGCAAATACGGCTCGGCTTCAAAGAAGAACTGCGTGATGGCGAAATCGGCCGCGTTCAACTTGTCGGCGAGGCGACGGCGATCAGAATAGAGATCCTCTGAACGCGGGTGACCTTCAGGATGAGCGGCAACACCAATCGAGAAGCCGCTCTTTTCCTTAATGAGTTCCACGAGTTCCATCGCAAACTCGAAATCGCTTTCGGCAACTTCGCCGTTGTCATCGACAATGGGATCGCCAGCGAGCGCAAGAATGTTTGACACACCTGCGGCCTTGTATTCGTCAAGTAGTGAATCAAGTTGTGTACGCGTGTGGCCAACACAAGTGAGGTGCGCCATGGCAGTGATGCCGAGGTTGCGTTCGATGTTGATGACAACGTCGCGAGTGCGTTCGCGAGTGGAACCACCGGCGCCGTAGGTCACCGAAACAAACGAAGGGTTAAGCGGCGCAAGTTCAGCAATGGTTTCTTCAAGCGCACGCGCTGCGTCGTCAGTTTTTGGCGGGAAGAACTCGAACGAGCATGTACGGCCCGCGGCAAGGAGATCAGAGATGTAGGTCATCGTCAGCCCTGCTCCACGCGACGTTCGGCAGCCTCAACGGTATTGACCAGCAGCATGGCGCGAGTCATCGGACCAACACCACCGATGCGTGGCGACAGCCACTCCGCAACTTCAGCAACCTCGTCGGCCACGTCGGAAACGAGCTTCTTGCCTTCAAACGAAACGCCAGCAGCAACAACGGCAGCGCCAGGCTTCACCATGTCGGGCGTAATGAGCCCTGGCGAACCTGCCGCAGCGATGATGATGTCGGCTTCACGTGTGTACGCGCCGAGGTCGGCGACGCCGGTGTGCACAACGGTGACTGCAGCGTTGGCGTTTGGTCGCTTGAGCGTGAGGAGATTGGCAAGCGGTCGGCCAATGGTGAGACCGCGACCAACAATGACAACGTGACGTCCTTCGATCTGAACGCCGTAATGCGCAAGCAACGCTTGGATACCCGCCGGCGTGCACGGAAGCGGGCCTTCGACACCCTGCACGAGATGACCAAGATTGACCGGATGTAATCCGTCGACATCCTTGGCCGGATCGACCTCGAGCAGCGCCCCTTCGAAATCGAGATGCTTCGGGAACGGGTACTGCATGAGATAGGCATCGACAGCCGGGTCGGCATTGAACCGAGCAACGACGTCGAGAACGTCCTGCTGGGTGGCATCGGAGGGCAAATGCGCATGGTGCGAGGTGATGCCGAGGGCCTCACAATCGCGGTGCTTCATGGAGACGTAGTTGGCCGAGGGGCCATCGTCGCCCACCAGAACCGTGCCCAGACCGGGGGTGATGCCCCGTTCAATGAGGGCCTGGACCCGACCGGCCAGATCGGCCTTGATCCCGGCTGCCACGAGTTCACCGTCGAGCACCTGCGCAGTCATAGAGGTGACCCTACCGGGCCTCGCTAGCGTGACGGTTCGTGCAGCGCTCTCTCACCATCGGCCCCCTGACGGTCGACCCGCCCGTCGTGCTCGCGCCGATGGCTGGTGTTACCAACAGCGCCTTCCGTCGCCTGTGTCGCCGCTATGGCGCCGGGCTCTATGTGAGCGAAATGGTGAACGCCCGCGGGCTGCTCGAAGGGGGCGAGAAGAGTTGGCAGTTGGCCTCGTTCGCTCCCGATGAATCTCCTCGATCGCTGCAGCTCTATGGCACCGACCCGATCGTGGTGGCCGAAGCGGTTCGCCGGCTCATCGGCGAAGGTCATGTCGACCACCTCGATTTCAACTTCGGCTGCCCCGCCCCCAAGGTCATGCGCCACGGTGGAGGTGCTGCGGTGCCCACTCGGCCGCGCTTGTTGGCCGCGATCATCGCTGCCGCGGTTGAGGCCGCCGATGCAGCGTCGGGCGGAACGGTGCCCGTCACCGTGAAGATGCGCATGGGCCTCGACGATGAACGCCTCACCTACCTCGAGGCTGGCCGTATCGCTGCTGACAGTGGCGCCAAAGCGGTTGCGTTGCATTCACGTACTGCCGAACAGCGCTATTCCGGTCGCGCTCATTGGGATGCCATAACCGCATTGGTTGAAGCAGTTCCCGATGTACCCGTTCTCGGCAACGGCGATATCTGGACTGCTGAGGATGCGATCTTGATGATGGAGCAAACCGGTTGTGCCGGCGTTGTGGTTGGTCGCGCGTGTTTGGGTCGTCCCTGGTTCTTCGGTCAACTCGCAGATGTGTTTGCTGGACGACCCGTTCGGCCCGAGCCTCCGCTTGGTGACGTCGCGATCATCGCTGCAGAACACGCGCGCCTCTTGGCCGAATCCGTCGGCGAACGTCGAGCAATGTTGATGATGCGCAAACACCTCGGTTGGTATCTCACTGGGTACGCCGTTGGATCAGTTGCGCGCCGACAACTTACGCTGGTTGCGTCGTTCGCCGAACTCGATGATCAACTCGCTGCGCTTGATCATTCGTTAACTGTTGATGCCACGACCGCGGCGCGTCCTCGAGGCACGCAAACCGGCCCGCACTCAGTCATCATCCCCGAGGGCTGGCTTGATGCGGAGGCCACTGCCCCACCGGACGCTCTTGCCGATGCATCAGTAAGCGGTGGATGAAACTGTGACCATGGAACTCGTCTTAGCTTCGGCCTCACCCCGCCGACAGGAGCTTCTCGCCGATCTCGGATTGTCGTTTGCAGTACGTCCCGCCGACATCGACGAATCGGTGCACGCGGGCGAAGCCGGTGCCGACTATGTGCGCCGACTTGCTCGCGAAAAAGCTGCAGAGGTGGCTGGCCCCGGCGAATTGGTGATCGCTGCCGATACCACCGTTGATCTCAACGGCGAACTACTCGGTAAACCAGTGGACGAAGACGATGCTCGTGCTCTCATGCGCAAACTTTCTGATTCGGTGCACTACGTGCATACCGGTGTTTGCGCGTTGTTGATTGATGCTGATGGCGCTCGGCGAGAAGAATCAACCGTCGTCACCACCGCAGTGACCTTCGCACCGGTGCCGGATGCGTGGATCGACTGGTACATCGCTACGGGCGAGCCCTTCGACAAAGCCGGTGGCTACGGCATGCAGGGTTCGGCTGCGATCTTTGTGCACCGTATTGATGGCAGCCCAACAAATGTCATTGGACTCCCACTCGATGCAACTGCGTCACTCGTTGCCCGACTGGGCTACGACCTGTTTTCGTTCTCGAGTTAACGAGGCGCAGGCGCAACTAATTCGACGGCGTTGCCATCGGGATCGCGCAGCTGCAGCGACGGCTTGCCGAGTTCGTCGACGACCTCGGGGACGTCGAGCCCTTGTTCACGAAGGTGCGCGGCCCAGGCTTCAAGCGTCGGTCCGTCGGCAACAGCGAAGGCCAAGTGATCGATCGGCGAATGGTCAACATCGGGCTCGCCCGGCGATACGACGATGACGAGGCGAGCTTCGCGATGGCGCAACGCAACAACATCGCCGTGCTCGGACATGACGTCCATACCGAGCGCAGCGCAGTACCAAGCAACCGACGCGCGCACATCGCGCACGCACAACTGCAGATGACTGAATCCAAGCACCGGCGATTCCATCAGACTGCCCTCACGAGAAGGTCATTTCTTTCGAACCACCGATGCAAGGGTTTCGGTCTTTGAATAGACCGGCTGCGCAGATTGCGAACCGCTTCCCACCGGCCAGGCTGGGGCTTTGAAAATTCCGATCGTTCCAGCTTGGGCGCAATCGCCGGTGGACTTACACACCATTTTGTTTGAAACTCCCGAATAGCCATCGACTGATTGCATTGCCTCGACAAGGCTGCGACGCGGAATCAGCAGGGAACCATCATCGGCTCTCACCGAAGTGCGTTGGATGGCATCAAAGATCAGATTCGCGGCATCAAATGCTGACGTGTTCCAGACCGACAGCGGTGCCTGGCCAAATTTCGACCGGTACGCGCTCTTGTATTCGTCGCGGTAGAAGGGCTGCTTTTCCAATGCCGTCACATCGGGCCCCGACCCGTAGGCATTGACTCTTGTTGCTGCTGGGAGAACTGCGGCCAGAATGCAGCCGTCACTCGTAATGACCGGAAGATCCTTAACGCCTGGATTTGCCGCAATTGCATTCATCAAGTTCTCACATACCGGGGAATTCACCGGCATATAGATGCCATCAAAACCACCGGCAGAGATCGCCGCAACTGTTGCGGCGTAGTCGCTTCCTTCTTTGGACTCAAACACCTGCGTTCTCGCCACGCCATAGGAACCGATTTTCGTCTCAAAAACGGTTGAGAGTTCTTCGGAGTACACCGAACCGTCGCTCACAATCGCAATGTTGTTGAGGCCAAGTTGACCGCCAACAAAACCCGCGACGACCGACCCTTGAATCAAATCGTTGGGAGCAGTTCGGAAATAGGTGCTGTCGGTCGCAGGGTTGGCCGTAAGAACCGGAGCGGTGTTCTGGCCTGAGACCATCAATACTCCCGCCTCGGAAAAGAGGGGAATCGCTGCTTTCGCTGCACCCGAACAGGTCGTGCCAACGACCGCAACAAGAGACTTGTCATTGAGAAGCTGACCTGCGCCCGATCGCCCTCCGTCCGGTGAACATTTGTCGTCGACTTCATAGAGAGCAATCTCGTGACCGAGTAGCTGGCCGTCTTCACCGTCGAATTTCCCGTCCAAATAGTCAATCGCCAGTTGGAACCCTCGTAAATCGTCAAGCCCAGCCGCACCAAGGTCTTTTCCGATCCTTAGAAGCGCTGCGAGTTGTATCGGATCCCCTGGATTCACTCGCACACAGCTTGTCGGGTCGTCCGCACATGTATTCGCTGAAACCTTTGTGGCTTGGCCCGGACCCACCCATGGCAGATAAACACCCGCCTGGACCTCAGTTGCCATCGTCCGCACGGGACCGGCATCAACCTTAAACGGTCCACGAAATGGAGCGGAAATTCCAACGACAAGTGCGAGGTCGAGCGCAACAATCACGATGATGCCAACCGCCACATAGACGGTATTGCCACCGGAACGAAGCGCAACAATGAGCGCGTTGATGATCAGAGCGAAACCAGCAATAACGCTGAGTAGAAGAAGTTCGATTGGCATTTCGCTGTCGGCGATAGACAAAAGTTCGCTACGGACATCGGTGAGGTCTGCCATTGATTGCTCAATTGCGTTTGCAGTCGCCGAGGCCACATACGGTCGACTCGCAATAGTGAACGCTGTCGATTGCAGTTCCCGCAGAGACTCGAATCCGGGGGAGGTCTGCGCGTTCTCAGAACTTTCAGTACCGAACGCTTTGAAATCCGAGTTCTGAGAGTCGGTGAGATAAACGCCAAGCCGATGCTGTACGAGCGCTGTATCGACGGAAGGAAGAGCTTCAGTTGCCCAAGCAAGACGGCTTGCCGCGGCCGCTTCTTTGCCAACAAGGCTTTGGGCTTGACGAAGGGTTGCGAATTCAGAGTTGATCAGGAAGCCCGTAAGGATTGCGAAGAGGCTCCCGAGGGCAGTCATATACGCGGCTGCTGCCAGGCCGGTGCGCTCGCGGTGGTCTCCGGTCCTTGAATGCAGGAACAAGTACGAGGCGGCAGAAACTGATCCAACGATCACTAGTGCAAGAAAGAGGATCGCCCAGTCCGGCAGTGAAGTCAGCCAACTCATATCTCAAACTCTTTCATGCCACTGGTGTTTAGTGACGGAAGTGGCGTTCGCCGGTGAAGACCATAGCAAGGCCTGCCGCGTTTGCGGCAGCGATTACTTCTTCGTCGCGGATTGAACCGCCGGGCTGGATCACACACGTGGCGCCCGCTTCGATGGCCGCATCAAGACCATCGGGGAAGGGGAAGAACGCGTCTGATGCATAGGCGCCACCCTTTGCTCGACCTTCCGCCTTGGTTGCTGCGAGATGACCTGCGTCGCGTCGGTTCTGCTGACCGCAACCAATGCCAACAGCTTGACCATCTTTGACAAGAACAATCGCGTTCGAGGTGACCTTGGCGACGACCTGCCAGGCGAGGATCAGGTCGATCCATTCAGCATCGCTCGGCGCACGATCAGTGGCAACGGTCCAACCTGTGTTGTCATCGGTGACGGGGTCAGGCGTCTGCACGAGATAGCCCCCATCGATGGGACGCAGTGAAAGCCCAGGGGCACCAGGGGCAACCGCTGTCAGGATTCGCAGGTTTTTCTTCTCCTGCAGCGCTGCAAGAGCATCGGGTTCATAGCCCGGAGCAACAAGAACTTCGGTAAACACCGGCGCAATTGCTTGTGCGACTTCGAGCGTCACAACGCGATTCAACGCAATAATCCCGCCGAACGCGCTGACCGGATCGCACTCATGGGCACGGGTGTAGGCGGTCAGGATGTCGTCGGCTACTGCAACGCCACACGGATTGGCGTGCTTGATGACAACGGCAGCGGGACGCTCACCGATTGAATGCACAAGTCGCCACGCCGCTTCGGTGTCATACACATTGAGATACGACATTTCCTTGCCACCATGCTGCTGCGCACTGTCCCACCAGCCGCGCTCGCCGGCGGAGGAGTAACGCGCGCCAACCTGATGCGGATTCTCGCCGTAACGAAGGACCTGTTCACGCTTCAGTTCAATCGTGAGCGTTTCGGGGAGTTCCGCAGGCCCGTCGGCAGCTTCGCCCTTGGCCGGCATGCCGGCATCGAACCACGCAAGAATTTCCGCGTCGTAGGCAGCAGTGTGCGCAAAGGCATCTCGCGCGAGTTGCGTGCGCGTTGCTTGCGACAACGAACCACTGCTTTTCAGTTCCGAAACGATTGCTGCGTAACGAGAAGGATCGGTCACGATCGCGACATGCGCGTGATTCTTCGCCGAACCGCGAACCATTGCTGGTCCACCAATGTCGATCAGTTCAATTGAAGGTTCAGCAGAGAACGGATACAAGTTCGCAACGACAAGGTCGATCGCTTCGATGCCGTACTTCTCCATATCGGCACGATGTTCGGCATTGGTTGGGTCAGCGAGGATGCCTCCGTGAATTTTCGGATGCAGCGTGACAACGCGGTGGCCGAGGATGGCAGGGAACCCAGTGAGATCAGCAACATCGGTGACGGGAATGCCGGCTTCAGCGATAACACGCGCCGTGCCACCACTCGAAACGAGGTCCCAACCGAGATCGTTCAGTTCTCGAGCAAACTCGACGATTCCGGACTTGTCGTAAACGGACAGAAGAGCCCTCACTGGACACTTCCCCTTTCGATGATGGCGGAAATGGTTTGAACGTAGATGCGGCGCTCAACAGCCTTGATGCGTTCGTGCAATGACTCGACGGTGTCGTCGGGTTCCACCACAACCGCTTCTTGGGCGAGGATCGGACCAGCATCAACTTCTTCGGTGGCGATATGCACGGTGCACCCGGTGACTTTCACGCCATAGGAAAGCGCGTCTTCCACGCCATGCCAACCAGGGAACGAAGGCAACAACGCAGGGTGTGTGTTGAGAATGTGACCTGGGAAGGCATCGAACATTCCCTTGCCAAGAATCGTGCCGAATCCGGCCATGGCAACAAGGTCAACGTCCCAGCCGGCAAGGACACCGAGGAGTTCAGCGGTGTAGCCGTCACGATCGAAATCCTTGCCATACGAACGACGCCGCACGAGCTCACACTCAAGCCCATTGCGGGCGGCAACCTCTTGGGCGCCACATTCACGGTCGAGCGCCACGACGGCGACAGGCACGCCAGCCGCGCAGATGGCATCGAGGATGGTTCCGCTTCCTGAAGCCAATACGGCGAGTCGCATACCTCGCCGAACCTATCAGGACGAGAGAAGGGGCTTTCCCGCCAAAGCATGGAAGTGATCAGCGAGCGGGAAACCTCAGCGGCCGGTTTCGCCGTCCAGTAGTTCTCTAATGATGTCGGCGTGGCCGGCATGACGAGCCACCTCTTCGAGCATGTGCCCCAGCACCCAACGCAGGTTGACGTTCTCGCCCCGACCGACCTGAACGCATTCAGCATTGAGGTCCGTCGCCGCATCAAGCACAGCATCGGCACGTTGTCGAGCCAACTCGTAACGCTCAAGCGAAACGCCGATAGGACGACGTTCGTAATCGGGGGCCACAAACTCCTGCCCTGCAAAGCAATGCAGGAACCAGTACTCCTCGACGAACGCAAGATGGTTCACGAGCCATAACAAGGTGGTGTCGGAGGGCAGCAGTTTGCGCGCCGCCGCTTCGTCACTCACACCCGACACTTTGCGAACGAATGAGTCGCGTTGAAAGTCATGGAGCGCGCGCAACGTTTCGAATTCGCCAGCAACGAGATGCGGGGGTCCTTCGTCAGCCATAACGACACGCTAGAGAAAACGACGAAGGCCCGGCACAATGGCCGGGCCTTCGAACGGAACTTTGATCAACCAGTGAACACTGGCACAGCGGGTTCAGGTGACGGCGTGGGAGTCGGATCAGGCGGCAACTGTCGGTCGGCGACGAATCCCTGGCTCCCTGCCCCGCTATCGAATTTTCCACCGACCGAACATGCACCGCCGGCAGCGCACGAGATACTCGATCCCGACGCATAGTGCCCGAGATTGAGGCTGGCGAGTCCCGGAATCGTGGCTGCGCTCTGCCATACGCCACCGATGCGATCGACGACAAACCCCTCGTACCCCGATCCGGGGTTGTAGCTACCCGTCATCGAACAATTGAGAGCATTCCAGCATGAGATCCCACTCACTCCGGAGGCCGGTCCGAGATCGGCGAGCCCGGGAATGGCTTGCGCCGATTGCCACACCCCACCGATCCGATCGATAGTGACCGCAAAGAAGTCGCCGACCACTGCAATCCCGACCGCCGAACAGTCGCCATCGAGCGGGCACGAGAGCGCCCACACTTCGCCTCTCGTTCCAAGTGACGCCAGCCCCGGTGCAGCGATC
>Ga0304728_1001620_pt1 | contig 15598 bp, 21 predicted proteins | sample C_130625_MF_Meta_FD_190476 | JGI IMG/M metagenome (GOLD analysis project Ga0304728, IMG submission 190476) | Freshwater microbial communities from Lake Croche, Canada to study carbon cycling - C_130625_MF_MetaG (v2) (version 2) | ecosystem: Environmental > Aquatic > Freshwater > Lake | place... | reverse complement strand
AAAAATTTATTTTGAAATCTTCTTTGGTATAGCTCAGTATGCATTTTGGATTCTTGCTCAAAGGATACGTACAATTTATCAAACAGACCTTTGTACTCCAAATATGCACTAATAATTGTAAATTCAGTAATATATTGTTGGCGATTAATCTCGATCAAAAATAACAATTCATATAAAAATGGAAATTTTATTTTTAATTCTGCTATTAAATCTCGTATAACGGCAGTATTACATATAAACGGTGTAGTAACTTTACAATGTCTCCCAGCAGGATCAAACTTTAATCCCCAAATATTATAAGCTCGTTGATATTGATCAATAAAGTAATGACCTTTATCGCCGGTTTGCGGCCCAATTCGTAAAACATCTATTGCTTTGCCATCCGTATTAAAAAATAGTTTAGGAGTAATTTTTTCTTTAGGATGCACCAAATAAAAATCCTTGCAATCGTATATAATATACCAGTCTGTGGTAATGATTTCCGAAACAAGAAGTTTAAGTGCTTGCTGACTATGCCAATCGTATTGTTCAATCGGATTTAATGTTGATGCATGTACTAGACGTATGCTTATAGATTTGCTAAATCCATCAAGAATGTTAGTCAATTCTTCCATAGTATCAAGCTGATCGTTTAGTATTACAACTATCTCTTCGATAGTGCTATGGTCCCAAGCATCGTAGATGCTGTCAATAGCTCTTTTTAATAAATCAAAATCCGCATAATAAGTACAGAAAAATAATGTAATTTTTTTATTCATAAGCGTTTTTTAATCTCTGGAATCAATATATGATTAGCCCATGCCATGTGGGCACTTTCATTAAAATGCCCGTCTTCAAACATCCATTCTGGACAGTGGTTAACCAAATAGTCTGCATATATTTCTTTAATTTGAGTAGCACTTGGATCCGGACAACTGTTTCGGATATTAATAATCTGTTTGGCAATTGCGGCAGGCATGCTCAAAATAGTTTCATCGAATTTAAAATACTCATTTGGATATCTATCAAAGAACCAAACGAATTTTTTGTTGCTGTAATGTAACAAACTTATAATGCTGTAAAAATGCAAATACCAAATTCTATTCCAATGATTTGCACCTGTCAATATTCCATATAATCCATGCAAACTTTTTTTGTATGCCGAGCCTTTGTTGTCTAACGAATCAGGATTCGTTACAAATACAATGTCATTATCTGGATTTATTAATGTAGTCCAACTAGGGTTAGTGGATATTTGCACGATGATAATATCATCGTCTCTGCTTTCAGCAAAATAACTTAGTATATCCAAATGCATTTGTTCTAATGAATTTGAACACTTAGCATAGTTTATACAAGGACAATCAAAATGCTGTGCTACAATATTAGGATAGGCAAACTTACTAACAGTACGATAATGACTGTTAGCCACATCGCTTAATCCGTATCCAACGGTGTGGCTACTACCAAACGATATTATTCTCATATAAGTGTCCCTACATGCATACCTATTACTAAGTTGCCTTCTTTAGTCATATGATTTATATCGCCAAGATGCGATAGATATGCAGATCTGTATACACCGTTTTCAAAGAAATTTATATGTATGCTGTTAGGTACACGTTTTAAATCTTCTACTAGTAAGTTATAGTTGTCGTAGAAATACACATCATCCCAAATGCTGTCAAGTATCTTGATAAATTTAATTTCTTGTTTGTGCTGTATATCGGATATGATTATATCGCAGAATCGATGTGAAGACAACCATCTACTCATCAAATCAGTAATTGTATTTTTTAAATAAACACGGCTGTAACTTGTATGGCAAAAAATTATTTTATCGCTCGGGTCGATATCTTTTTTTGCTTTTTGATACGACTTCCAGATTCTATATTCGCTACTACCATTGCTTGCCCGATTGATAACTTGACAATTTAATAATCGCGTCCAGGCATGTTTATTTTGGCTGGCCGCAAAACTATCACCGAATATCCATATCTTAGGCATAGGGTATGATCTCTTCTACTATATCTGCTGGCAATATTGCCAGCAAGTTTTCATCACGTAGTTTATCATGTGTGGCAAATATTGTATAGTGTTTACGCAATTCATCATCTGTAGGTTGACGACTGTTCATGTAGGTAATTATACCTTCGATGTCATCTTTATACTTGCCCCAGTCATAGGCACGCCACTTGGCCTGTATACGTTGCTTTAGTCCAGCAGGTATACACCATATGGCCATGTGTTCAGGACTGTGTATGATGTTGTTCCAGATAACAAACTGGGGTGTTTCAGTTTTAATAAAGGTATGGAATTCCGGAAGTTCCCACGCATTAACCCAACCTATGGTGTGGCTCACGCTAACGATAAAACTTGCTGGACTACGCTGTTTAATCTCATGATACTTGAGCATGTTCTCTCGAACTTCTTCCCATATACCAGGATGGCGCAAGTAATTAAACACCTTGCCCATACCATCCACGCTGAGTCCTAGTCCAATACCTTTGAAGTTGGCAATGAGATTCTCAACAACTGTGCCTTCAAACAAGGTAGCATTACTGCTCATGTCCATTTGTATGTGTTTGCTCAAGCCTTGACTGATCAGTTCTTCCCACAAGATGCGCCACCGCTTGATATAAAACGGTTCGCCACCAACAATCTCCAGTCGTTGCAAACTAGACATCCATTCGCCACGCTTGCTCCACAATACGCTGTCGTTTTCTCCACTTTGTCCATGAGGCATTTTAAATCCAGTGTGTCCCCAAAGTACTTTATGCTCTGCTTGCCACAAGCTACTGTGGCTAGGACTACAACTGCGGCACTTTAGGTTACAGGCATTACTCAAGATCATTTGATATTCAACAGGCACATCGGGTTCGCTGGAATAGTCCATAGCACCACTGTATATGTTACGTTTGCTGGTGTAGCCATTGGCTTCATTTACCATGCAAGTAGAACAGCCCGCAGGTTTGCCTCCGCTTCTAAACTCCTCACGTAATTCTTTCATATACTTACTGCTGAAGATTTCCTTAACAGAGTGAGTCTGTACATACATTTCCTTACCTAGTTCGTCTACAATGTAACCTTTGTATACACAGCATGGTCGTACCTTGCCGTCTGGATCATTGCTGAACCCAGTCCATGGCAATTTACAGTACCAATTAGATTGACTCATACCACTCCACAAAACGATTGTCTAAACATTTATAACTTTGGTCACGACGTTGATCGTACTGCGGAACAAATGTCTTTAAATCTTGTAATGCATCTTCTAATTTAGTATAGATGTCATTGGTTGCTTTTTCACTGCTGGCAACAACCGTTACAAATCGATCAACTTGTTCTATTTCATTTTTATTCAAATGTTTTTTATTTTTGATTAACCATTCATTAACTTCTAAAGCTAATGGTTCTCTTTTATTTTTTGGTATTAAATCGGTGCGCATGAATACCGGATAGTTCACAAAATTACAAGTAACTCTTACACGATCATCTCCGTGTGTTTGCTTATATATTAACATAAGATCAAGATAATCAATATAATTCCAAACAGTAAAACTACTAACAGCCGTAGCAACATTTACGATCCAATTGGTTTGCAACATGATAGTATTAACACTAGTAAGCCAGGCATTTTTATCAAACCCTGATCGAACATATTCTGCTTGATCTAAACTACTTTCCAAACTGGTATGTATTCTAATCTTAAAATCTTTTGTTTTTTCAATTAATCTACTTACTTCTCCTTTATGATTAACAAGGTTTGTGTTGATATGTAGTTCACCATCAAATCCGTGTTCGTTAATATAATCAATAAATTTCCAAAAGTTAGGACTCATCAATGGTTCTCCACCGGTGATCCTTAATACTTTCAATGTTTTTGACAAGGTTGGTAACCAGTTAAAAAATGCTGTAACATAAGGATTATTATCTTCGTCTATGACTTTGTCCGGGTTGGTATACTTACTGTCTGTAATTAAATTGGTATAAGGTCCGTTTTGTTTAATATCATTGGCCCATTTACTACTAAATGCCGGCCCGCAATATGCACATGCTAAATTACAAGTACGATCAAACGCTACTTCTAATTGTACTGGTGTAGGAAATAAATCAGTCTTTTTGTACCATTGGACACTATTTAATAACGACTTAGATTTAATTCGTCTATCGCTTATTCCACCCTTGTCTTCAATATTCCAGCAATAATTACAACCTTCTACTTTGACCCCACTTAACATTCCTGCTCTGTCTATTATTTTGTTTGTGGTATTAAATAACGAACTAGGAAAATTAATATCCAAATCAATACTATCCAGTGGAGTATGATGACAACTGGCAGTCATGCCCTTATGTAGCCAAATAGTTCCTTCAAACCATTTAGCCGCACAATAGGTAGGACTTATAGCATCTTGTTTGCCTTCAGAAGTAAATTGTCTAAATGGATTCATACCACTCCAACATAATTGGGCTGAATGTCTTGCGGAAATCCTTACCCCTACGTACATCATATTGTTCGTAAAAACCTTTAAAATCTTTTTGATGACTAACAAGCTCAAAGCCTTCGCTGTGCGGAGTCTTAACAATGTCAAGATAATCAATTAAACGTTCAAGATGATTAAGTTCAAATTCACCAAACAGTTTTTCATCCTTATTCGATTCATTCCATTCAATAAGTCTGTTCTTATAGTATTGGCGTAAGTGTTCAGGCAGTACTAATGGACCTTGAAAACTAGGAAAGCGCATGATGTTTAGACTAATGTAAAGACTTTGCCAACCATATTTGCGTTTTAATCCAGCAATCAAATCAAGAAACTCCGGTAAACTGTCCAAACATAATGCGTTAATAGTACACATGATGTTTAAATTTTTAAGCCGTTTGCTTTCTAACAAATATGTAACATTGTTTAACCATTGTGACCATTTTAACCCATCACGAATGTATTCTGCTTGTCCAAACATACTTTCATTGCTAGTATATACAGATAACGCAATACCTTCAGTTGATGTAAGCAATCTATCTACCAGTTCTCTGTCAAAACCTAAGTTGCTGTTGATGGCAAGTTCTGTTTTACTTTTGTTTTTATTTTCTTTAAACCAGTCAATGAGTTTCCAAGTATGCCCACTCATTAGTGGCTCACCACCTGTAATGCGCAACTCTCTGAGTGTACGATGCAGGCTATCATCCCACCAAGCAAAGAACGCTTCAATGTAAGGATTAGTTTCGTGAAAGTCATATAGTTGGTCGTGTTCGTGGATGTGTGTAAAATGTCCACGGCCGTCTGTAGTTAGATCCTTGTAAGGCCCTTTAACTTTAATGTCTTTAACCCAGGTTGTACTGAATGCCGGATTACAATACGAGCAGGCAAACTGACAAGTGCGGTCAAATGCTATCTCAAGTGTTTGCAAATCAACATCTTGATCTATAGGTGTTTGCGCGGCCAATAAATTGGACTCGTCATTGTATGCTACAGTTTTATAAACACGATCACTTACTTTGTCTGTACCCATGTCTTCGATACGCCAGCAGTAGTCACAGCCTTCGGGTCTTTCACCAGCTAGCATTTTACGTCTATCGTCTTTCTTTTGTGCTGTATTATGTAGTGCTTTAAAGTTGATAACAACTTCTTTAACACTAACATTATGTGCAGGTGGATGATGACAAGACGTTGTACGTCCCGAGCCAAGCCAGATAGTAGCGTTGTACCATTTAGCACCACAGTACGTAGGACTGATGCGGTCTATCAAACGCTTTTTATAATCTAAATCAGTTTCGTAATGTTTTTTGTTCACAGTTGTTCCAAAAGTTTGTTAGTTCAGGGAATGTATTTAAAAAACTTGTTCCCCTGCGTTCGTCATGCTGGCTAAAGAACAAGTAAAAGTTTTTCATTGCTGTTGCTCTGTCAAACTTGCTGTCATTCTTCACCCAATCAATTAGTCGTTGTACTTTACTAATTTCAAAATCTTTAAAGCCCTTAAAGCGATTATGTTCGCCTTCTTCATTAGTCTTCATAAATGCCATAGCACGTTCTAACTCAGTTACCATATCTGGTAGCAGTTTAGGATTCATCCACATAGGATCATTCAGCATGGGAATATCAAACCAAACTAGTTGTCTGTCTGTATTGTGTTCTTGACGTAACTTGTGTATGTTCTCAATGTACTTAACAAAGCCTGTATAGCTCAGTGCGTTAAATGTGATAATAAAGGTAAGGCTATGCTTGCGACTGTTTTTCAAATAGTCAGTTATATTGGTATATAAGGTACAAAAGTCAAGCCCGTTACGAATATACTCTGCTTGTGCGCCCCAGCTGTCTAAACTACAGAACAACATAAAGTGATTGATAGCATCCTTGTCTGTAATTTCTTTCAAACTGGTCATAAACTTGCCCCATTGCCCTTTGGGCGGACAACAGTTAGACGTAATACTTAGATGTAGCTTTTCACTTGGGTGCTCCTTAACATAGTCAAACATACGAAACGTATTCTTATCCATTAGAGGTTCGCCGCCGGTCATACGAAACGTATGTAACGTTGGGTATATACTAGGCAACCATTCCCAAAATGCCAGCAAGTACGGATTGTCTAAACTGTTGTTAGGAACCATATTTTGGTTCTTCATCCATTGTGTGTCGTTATGCGTTTTGCCATCAGCTAACTGATACGCACCGTGTCGGTCTATCTCTTTGTTCCACTCTGTACTTAGGTGTGGCGAGCAGTAACTACATTTTAAGTTGCAGGCTTGATTGAAGTTTACTTCCACATAGCGTGGATTAGGATTCTCTATAGTAAGTGCTTCCTCTATAAGTCCTGGTTCGTAAACATCCTTGCTACGATAGGCACGGTCGCTTAACTGTGTGCCACTATCTTCAATTTGCCAGCAAAATCCGCACTCGATCGGACGTTCACCTTTAAGCATGAGCTTGCGCTGATTCTTTTTATACCGGGTATTGTGTAGTGCTGACACATCAATGGCGATTTCCTTTAGAGGAATCTGATGTGTGGGAGGATGATAACAACTGTGTGTACGGCCTGTGGGTATGTGTATGCTTACGTTATACCACTTGGCAAGACAAAAACTAGGGCTGACTTCATTAAGGGCAGAAAAGACCGACTCGGAATCATTTAGGTATTTTGATTCGAATCGGCCGTTTATGTTAGTTACTTCATCGCCCTTCATTAGGTCCAAAGACTTTGTCTAATTTTAATAAGACGAATCATCATTTCTTCATCTTCCTTTTCGTAAGCCTTTTCAATCTTAGTAAGCAGTTTATGTGCCTTGTCGCTGGCTTTACGATCTTCAGCATCCTTGCTGTTTAGACTAGAAAAGAAACTGCCTGGATACTTTACTCGCATAGCGTCACAATACGCACTCCAACCACTTGCTTCATATGGATCTGGACGATTGCGATAGGTAACAGTCCACCAGGTATACAGCTCAATAATTTCCTTAGCGGACTTGGCTTGGTAAGTTGGCTCACCGTATCCTTTTTCACTAGGATTAGACCCCATGTTTTCGTCTACTACGAGTCCGCTGGCCCACTTGAGATATTCCATGCCAGCTTCTGGACTGCGCCATGTACGTAGTCGTAACCACCCACTACGCCACCAAGGCACTTCGAATTCGGTTTTAGCATCATCACTCCACATGCAGTGATGCCATGCTTGTTCTATTTCAACAAAATCCACAAGCTCATTGAACATGCAAGGAAGAAAGCGATTGCCAACATCGCTCCAATTACCCGGTTTGATGTCTCGAGGATGTGCGGTAAGAGCATGGCTGTGAGAAACCCAGCGATTATTAATATAATAGCGTATGTCATTTAGTTTGTCCGGTATATAATATACAAATTTTTGAACATAATCAATTCCTTCTTCGGCCAACCAATAACGAAAGTTGTGTTTCATTTGAGCCGCATTAGTCCAGTTGTCCCATTCTTCACTCGTGCCAGCACTGAGTTTGGCAGTGCCACGAACCCAATCGGCAAACTTGCTACATGTCCAATAGTGTGATCTCATTTTAATTCCTTAAACAAACGGTTTTAGATCGGGCGGAACCCAACCAATCGGCTTCAATACTTTGCCATCTTCACGCTTACGTACTAGACCAGTTTCTTTATCAATTTTTGCAAAGTTAGTACTCATAACTTCTTTCCATGCACCCTCAGCATCCGACCCCATACTATGGATAGCACCAATAGTAACAACCAAAATATCAACTAGTGCATCAAGCGTTTCTAATTGATCATGCGCTCGAATAGCATCAGCCAGTTCATTTGCTTCTTCTTCAATTAGATTAACATATAAATTAAATTGATCTTCATTAAACTCGCCGCCAACTGTTTGGCCGCAAGCCTTCATAAACTTTTCTTGATCACGAAATGGATTCATCATAAATTCCTTTTAAATTTTCTCTCCGGGCACAAAGCCGCGGAATCCTTTAAAACGTGGAAACCTTAAACTGTATGATCCGTCTTGATTTTGTGTAACAGCGTCTGCACGTACTTCGACAACATTACCGATAAGGTTATCCCGACCGGACCAATAAGTAGAGCGATTATCATCGCTAAATCCGCTTCCGACATTGACTCTAATAAGTTTACCATCATCATCTCCCTCGCATACAAATGCGCCTAGTTTGCCCACATTCTTACCTGTACCTTCTTCTACTTCAACAATAGCAAGACTTACTTCAATGAAAGGCTTTAACTTCAGCCAGGCCACACTACGTTTGCATTCGTAAGGTGCTTCTGGGTCTTTGAGCATAATGCCTTCATATCCGCCAGCAATTGCCTTGGCATTAATTTCTTTGTAACGAGTTTGGCCTTCATCGGTATCTAAGTCTACAAGTTCGTGTCCAACAACTGCTACATTAGGCAACATGTCTTTATAAGTTTTGTGCCAGTAGTAGACCATATCGCTACGAGTAGTTTGTGTCTTATCCCAAAAACCTTTTTCAAATTCTTCTAAAGGAATAACGTCAAACAAATTAAGAACTGCATCGCCTGCTTCAACATTGTCCTTGCGGTGTACCTGCTTCATCAAGTCTTGGAAACTAGACGACATAATTTCACCGTCTAGTACAACATCCATATTGTTGCTAGATCCGTGTGTTTTGACCACACGACTAATCTGTTCTACAATGTGTGGAAAATTAACAAGTTCTTTACCATTTCGACTGAACATATCCACCCGACCATCGCTACGTACAATAGTAAGTACTCTAACTCCGTCGAGTTTAACTTCGATAAGTTTTTTGCCTGATACCTTGCTCTCGTGATTAGCACTATCGTGAGCAAGCTGACAACCGAATACAGGAATAGCATAGCTAGCATATTTCTTTTCCACTACTTTGTTGATTGTTTTTTCACTGGTACCGCAACGCAAGTCTTTGATCAGTATGCGTCGATACCATCCATTCCACTCTTTCTTAGTGGCGCTTTTCATCATAGCGGCAATTACATCACGTGCTGTGTTACCAGTAACTTGACGTGTGACAAAGCCAGTAAGAGCGAGAGTAAAACTGTCCCAAGGTAAACTAGGACCATCTTCATCTGTTTTCTCCGGAACTTGTTTAATACCAAAAGTTATCATAGGATCAAGAGCTAGACGACAGCCTTCAAAAAATTCCTTATTGCCTGACTGGGCAATGGCTTCAATTATGGCTTCTTTGTTTAGACGGGAAGGATGACTTTCCAAATCCCAAATATGACTAGCACAAACGCTCATGTTTACTCCGATAGTTAACTGTATAAGTTTATATTATACAGTGTAATTATCAGTATGTCAAGTGGTTTGTGGTCTTAAATGGCTTGCCGTAGTAGGCATTTTCCAAATTACGCATGATTAAATTTCTCATTCTGCGTATAATTGGATGATTGTGATTCCAATCAAATGCTTTCAAATAATCATTCCAAGTAGAATTTTTATGTCGACGACATTGATTTGAATCTAAGTATTTGCCAATCGTAGTAGGATCGTAACCAAATCGATCGAGTAACTCACATGCACAATTAAATGCATGGGCACCCATTTCATCTCGGTCTCCATAGTACTCTTGTCGCTTACGCTCTTTGGCGTATTCTGCTGTACTTTGATAGCCGGGAATATTCTTAAAATTTCTAGCACGGAATTGGCGTTGATGTACTACTTCGTGTAGCACAACATCAGCAAATCTAACGGCCATGCGTTGAAAGCGGTGCCGCGTAAGTTTCAACTTTCGATCAGTGGGATTATAGTTGAAATTGACTTCTATAGCTGGCTTACGTTTTCGGTCCAAATCACTGTAATAAACACCGCCCATAAAAACAAAGCCCGGTGTGGTGGGTGCGTGTAAGCACTTTTTGAGTTTAAGCGGAATATGCGCCTTTATGTGGCGAATAATGCGTTTTTGGATTTGACTAGGGCTCAGCTCTTTGCCCACTATTTCACCATTGAGTGAATAGAACATAGAGTACAGATTACTGCGGGTTAATTCCGACCAATCGAATGGTAGTTGGACCATAGTACACTCCTGGACATAGCTATTTATAGTGTACTATGGATTTCTAAAAATACCGTGTTTTATGGACGTTTTGTTATGATCTCGTCAATCAACCCAAAATCCAGGGCTTCTTGGGCACTCATAAAATTATCTCGTTCCATAGCCAAATGGAACTGTTCAAACGTTTTGCCCTTGCTATTATGATCTACATAAATCTGGGTCAAGTTTTTTTTCATTTTGATGATTTCGTTTACTTGAATTTCCATGTCAGTGGCCTGCCCGCCAGCACCGCCCGAGGGTTGATGAATCATGTGCCTTGCACTGGGTAGCATTTTACGCTTGCCAGGAGCACCAGCAGTAGCAAGAAGACTTCCCATACTACAGGCTTGGCCCATAACGATGGTGCTAATGTCAGGCTTAATGAATTGCATAGTATCGTAAATAGCCATGCCAGCTGTAACCATTCCGCCCGGACTGTTGATAAAAAAGCTAATATCTTCATTGCCTTGACTTTCTAAAAATAAGAACTGTGCTACCAGTAAACTGGCTGAATGTTCGTTAACATCCGTGTCCAACATCACAATACGATCTTTTAATAGTCGACTGTAAATGTCGTAACTGCGTTCTCCACGAGCTTCTTGCTCGATAACCATTGGTACTAAATTTGGCATTCTGTTTCCTCTTGTAAATATCGTTTTAGTTCTTTGTCAGTAGGTTCTACAGAATAGTTCTGTTTGAAAAATATTTCGTAACTATCGCTACCATACTTTCCAATACCATATAACATTGTAGCATCATCTCCGTCCCAGGTCAAGTAGTCCTTGCTCATACGCACCAATCGTTCATAGCGCACATTCATCATGCCTAGGGGTGCCAAGATGGTTTTAACAAAGCCCTCATCTGCTTGTAGCAGTGCATGAGGATTAGGAAACCAATATAGAAATTCGGGCAAGGTCAGCTTTACTGGCTTGCGCCCAGTTTGATTCAGCATGATAACACCCACCATGTGTTCCCAAGCATTATTGATCTGTTGCTGTACCATTAGGTCATCACGCAGGGGTTCAAAGAACTTCATTCATCTTCCTCGTACATTTGATTTTTGAATACTGTGAGTTGATCGATCAAATCCTCACATCCTTTTCGAGTCATAGTAAGTGTTGTAATGCCTGTTTTAAAAGTCATCTTACCCTCACTAGTTACTCCGATACTGTAATATTCCTGTTCTTTTTCCTTAGGAGGTTCGACATACGGAATAGGGAGAACTGACTTATTCTCTGGAAATTTAATCACGTTACTGTGTTCTTTCTTTTTAAACCAATCAAACATATCAGTCTTTCTTGTCGCCAAACAACTGTAGCAAGCTGAGGAAGATATTGATAAAGTCCAAGTACAAGGTCAGCGCACCCAACACTTCAGCGGCAGGGCTGGAATCTGTACTGACCATTTCACGGATCTGTTGTGTGTCATAAGCAGTCAAGCCCATGAAGATCACAATGGCCAAGGCTGAGATAACCATTTGCATTACACTACTACCAATAAAGATATTGATGATGCTGGCAATGATAATGGCAATCAAGCCCACAAACATGAACTTGCCCAAGCTGTCTAAATTCTGTTTGGTAAAGTATCCATAGAAGCTCATTGTGCCAAACAACACACTTGCACCCATGAACGCACTAAAGATACTGCTCATTGTGTACACGGCAAAGATTACAGCAAAGCTCAAGCCCATAATAGCCGCAAAGCCCGCCAGCAACAGCACCGCAGTTTCTTTTGGCGGATCGTTATTGAGTGCGTAGCCAATACCAAATACTGCCACTAGTGGTGCAAATATTACCACCCAATGCATGGCACCCGTGAAGAAAAACTTTACCAATTCTGGATCAGTTCCTACAAAGAAGCTGACCAACATACTGACCAGTGTAGCCAGCCCCATATAGCCGTAAACACGACCCATGGCCTGATTGATTTCACCTGCACTTCGATAGCCAACAATTCCGTCAGCTGAATAATTTGTACCAAACATAATCTTCTCCTTATTTAATTTTTGATGTGTCGTAAGTTTTAAAAAAGATGTCTTTCTTGACTGGACCAAAATCACCAGGCCCGTGTCTAACAATATAGTCGTTGCCGGCAGTATAGTTTAGATCTCCCCATGTGGCATGAATAACACCGTCATGGTCTGCTAGTTTAGCATGTTTGTGGATTAACTTGGGAGTACCAGTACCGTCTTTATTGTCATGATATTTGCTATGGAAGTTATCAGGATCTAACGGCCAAAATTCTCCTTTGGCACCCGGGCCCATTATATAATGACCTTCTTTGTGCGGCACTGGACCTTCTAAGGTTTTAGTAACTCCGTCGCTGTCAGCAATGGTATAAGGCACTGGATTGTTGAGTTTGTGAGTTTCAAAACTGCCATGTTTAAACCAATGATCATTAATGCCTTCGGCTGATTCTACAATATTCATGAATTCTTTAATCATTTTGCTTCTTCTTTTTTACGTTCGATTGGAGGAGGCAAGTACGGTTCAATCACATAGTGGTTAGCACCGTACCAACCTATTGCGGAAAAGAATCCCACCACAACCCAAGTTCCAACTAGTATCATTGTGCTTGTGGAAGTTCTTTGAATGCTTCGTTTGCACGAACTTGTTCACGTGCTTCACGCTTGAGTCCGTCTTTGTATTTGCGCTGTACATTGGCATCACCTGTGGGCAATGCAACCAGTACATAGGCAGTGAACTTGCTACCAGTGCGAATTACCAGAGGATTCTCACCCACGTCTTTGGCACCATAAGTTTCATATCCAGTTACATCAACACTGTTACAATTTGTGCGAGTAACTTTTTCAATACTGCTGGACTTTGAACTGCCAGTTTCAAACTGTTTGGTTTGCGAGCTGACTCGACCATCTGCACTATAGCACAAGTCAGTCAGTGCATTGGTACGGGCCATGTGTACAGCCATGTTATAACTGTCAGCTGAACCTTCAGCGGCCGCAAAAATTGCACTGTTACTAACAGGCACCTTGGTCATCCAATCTGGACGGCGCTTGAGTGCCCGGTCAATGGCTTCTTCTTGATACTGACGTTCATTGTCAGCACGGCGTTGATACACATCAGTTGTGCCACAAGCCGCCAGGATGGCAACAATAGGCACTAGCAATAGAGTTTTTTTCATTTCAGTTTTTCCTTAGTCCATTCAGCAGTTGAAGTAAGATCCTTACCTACACCTGCGACAGTTGAGCAAGCGGTCATGTTAGCCGCCAAAATAAGTGCTACGAAAATTTTCATTTTGCCAACTCCGTACTCTGTGTTTTAACTGTGTCTACGCCTTTGTCCAACATCTTAGCAATGCCGGAAAAACCAACAGTAGCCAAAACAAGTCCAAAGACTGTGCCTGCGATGAATGCCTTCATATAAATGCCTTTCTGTGTGTGTTGTGCATGTTAGTATTATAGCGTACTACCAGAGATTTGTCAACAATTGATTTTACCATTTATCAACCACTGTCCACATATCCAATTTTGCATCCTTTTGGCAAATTACACCATGATTGATTTGCAATACATTATTGAATACATAGCGTTCTCTAAACATACGGCATTTTGAATGACGATGTTTAAAATAGGAAAAATTGAGTTCAGGAACATCTTCCACTTCCGTTTCCAAAATCACTTGCCCAATCTTAACTTTCTTTTCCAAAGTAATAGGACCATCACCGCATACAGTGAGTGTATTGGTGCTGACTGCTTCGTCGTTGTTGACTATGGTGCTAACACGACTTTGACAACCTGCCCAAGCTGAGCCACTAATCAATGCCAAAATCAAAAAATATTTTTTCATTGTTTGCACCTATACTCATACCACCAAAGTGTGGATTTCAAACGACTGTTGTATGCACGATCCTCTGGATTCAAATTGTCTGGATCCGGATCAAAGTTTTTTCTTTCCAAAATTGTTTTGAGCATTGCTTGTTGTTGCGTTGCCAATTCGCATTTGGTTTCGAAATTAAACAATTCGTCATAGGTTAGCATTTTAACTGGATGCGGCCCACTGGCCGCATTGTTGCAACCAGCGAGCGCCAACATTGATAAAAATAATATTTTCTTCATGCCATTAGTATAACACTAATGATAGGAACTGTCAACGATACCTGTCGTCCAATTCCACACTTGCCAAACCAGCAATGGTTTGAAACTTTTCCCAAGCCAATTTGGCTGTGGGATTCTTTTCCAATTCGCTGTTTGGCAAAACTGCTTCCAACCAGATTTCCGGCCTGCGTTGTGGGTGTGCGCCAAACTTGCGTGGCTGATGTAACAGACCCCTTTCCCAAAGTTCGATACTGACACTGCGGAACTGATCCTCGTCGGTATAGCCCGCCCATTCCGGATTGCTCTGACTAAAGAATCCACCACTGTAAGCATTTTCTGTACCGCCACCGTAGCCAATCCAAATGCCTGACCATTGTTCGTCATCATGTGGATCGAAATCCGTACGAGTGATTAGCACTAGAACATCATCTATGTTTACTTTACCATCAACAATATCTCTAACGCAACGGCTATAACTTAATCCAATTTTCATATGATCACACTTTCATTTTTTGGTGATTTAAATACATTTTGTCCACAGCGTCTGATAGCATCCGCCAATTCTTGTGGTTGCTCTTTGGCATACTCTTCTAACTCGTCCAGACTGATCTCGCTTTCAAATGCCCAAATCTCTGGAAATCGTTGTGGATTAGCTTGAGCCCTTAGTATAGCATATCTAGGTATGGGGAAGTCAACTTTCTCATCACCTTTTAATACAGCCCAAAACTTTTTCTTTTCGTAGTCAGTAACATTAAAGATCCATTCAAAACCCAATGTATCAAAATATGCCATGTATGCTGTCATACTAGCCTCTAATACCAGTTGATGTCTTGGATAGGGCGGGCCCGTCAGAAACAAAATCCATACTGGCCATACGGCCTTCGTAAACTTTGCCATTCCATTTCATGGCTATCTTTACTGCTTTACTGACTATCACATGCAGTACCACATGTTGTTGGAAATCTTGTACTACCGCTTCCACAATCTTACCACTGGCCGATTGTTTGATTTGGCAAGTGTCACTGTGCCTCGTTACTGTG
>Ga0304728_1001617_pt1 | contig 15606 bp, 15 predicted proteins | sample C_130625_MF_Meta_FD_190476 | JGI IMG/M metagenome (GOLD analysis project Ga0304728, IMG submission 190476) | Freshwater microbial communities from Lake Croche, Canada to study carbon cycling - C_130625_MF_MetaG (v2) (version 2) | ecosystem: Environmental > Aquatic > Freshwater > Lake | place... | reverse complement strand
TGGTCTCTAGAATTACATTTCCGGGTTCCTTATTCCTTGCAGCAATTGCAGTGATTCCTGCAATCGCTAAAATGGTTGGAATTAATGATGGCTTTGCAATGTTTTTTGGAGGTACGTCCTTACTAATTATGGTAGGAGTGGTTTTAGATACATTACAACAAATTGAAACTTATTTATTAAATCGTCACATGGATGGTCTAATGGAAGGAAGTAGAGTAAGAGGAAGAAGATCACCTAATGAATTATCAGGTTTTTAAATTATGGCAAAACAATCCTCGATTGAACAAGATGGTACAATATTAGAAGCGTTGCCAAATGCAATGTTTAGAGTAGAATTAGAAAATGGGCATGTATTAACAGCACATATTTCTGGAAAAATGAGAATGTTTTATATAAAGATTCTCCCGGGAGATAAAGTTAAAGTTGAAATGTCTCCGTATGATTTGACAAAAGGACGAATTTCGTTCAGGTATAAATAAGAATAAAAATAAGAGTGATGAAAGTAAGAGCATCTGTTAAAAAACGCACAGCCGATTGTAAAATCGTAAAGCGCAAAGGAAGGGTTTATGTGATAAACAAGAAGAATCCAAAGTTAAAACAAAGACAAGGTTAAAATTTAGTATATGGCACGTATTGCAGGTATTGACTTACCAAAAAACAAAAGAGGGGTTATCGGTTTAACGTATATTTTCGGAATCGGAAGAAGTAGCTCTAAGAAAATTCTAACCGATTGTGGAATCGATGAGAATATTAAGGTTCAAGATTGGAATGATGACCAATTAGCTGTATTGAGAAATGCAATTAATGAGGTTAAAACAGAAGGTTCTTTGCGTTCTGAAGTTCAATTGAACATTAAGCGTTTAATGGATATCGGTTGTTACCGTGGCATTCGTCACCGTTCAGGTCTGCCTTTACGTGGTCAACACACAAAAAATAACTCTAGAACTAGAAAAGGAAAGAGAAAAACAGTTGCAAACAAGAAAAAGGCAACTAAATAATAAGTAGAAAATGGCAAAATCAAATCAAAAAAAGAAGAAGAACGTTAAAGTTGAAGCCTTAGGCGAAGCTCATATCCAAGCGAGTTTTAACAACTTAATCATTTCTTTAACGAACACCGCAGGTCAAGTTATATCTTGGTCATCTGCTGGGAAAATGGGCTTTAAAGGTTCTAAAAAGAACACTCCTTATGCTGCTCAAATCGCAGCAGAAGATGCAGCTAAAGAAGCACATGACTTTGGATTAAGACGTGTGAAAGTTTATGTTAAAGGTCCAGGTGCAGGAAGAGAATCTGCTATCAGATCTTTGCACAACTCTGGAATTGAAGTAACAGAGATTGTTGATGTTACTCCTTTACCACACAACGGATGTCGCCCTCCGAAGAAAAGAAGAGTATAATAATAACCCAGTCATCGAAGGAATGCCTTAATTCATGACATAATAACTAAGAAATGGCAAGATATACAGGTCCAAAGACCAAAATAGCAAGAAGATTCCGAGATCCAATTTTTGGTCCGGATAAAGCGCTAGAGCGCAGAAGTTATGGCCCAGGCCAGCACGGCCCCTCAAAAAGAAGAGGCGGAAAGCAGTCTGAATACGCTATACAATTAGGTGAAAAGCAAAAAGCAAAATATACTTATGGTATTTTGGAAAAGCAATTCGCGAACATGTTCGAGAAAGCTTCTCGAATGAAAGGAATTACTGGTGAAGTATTACTTCAGTTGTGTGAAACAAGATTAGATAACACCGTTTATCGATTAGGAATCGCTCCAACGCGTCGTGGTGCTCGTCAATTGGTTTCTCATCGACATGTTACCGTAAATGGTGATGTTGTAAATATACCATCTTACCAAGTTAAACCAGGTGATGTTGTTGGTGTTCGTGAAAAATCGAAATCATTAGAGGCTATCGTTTCTTCATTGGACGCTAGCAGTAAAAAATATGATTGGTTGGATTGGGACCGATCTACTATGTCTGGAAGATTCTTAAGTATCCCCGGAAGAGAAATGATCCCTGAAAACATCAAGGAGCAACTAATCGTCGAATTATATTCTAAATAATCTATAAAGCAATAAAATGGCAATTTTGGATTTTCAAAAACCTGACAAGGTTATCATGATTCAATCAGACGAATTCAACGGAGAGTTTGAATTTCGTCCCCTTGAACCAGGTTATGGTATTACAATAGGTAATGCCCTACGTCGAATATTACTTTCTTCTTTGGAAGGTTTCGCGATTGCTTCGATTAAAATCGAAGGTGTTGATCATGAATTCTCTACCATCAAAGGAGTAGTTGAAGATGTAACAGAAATCATCTTAAGTTTGAAGCAAGTGCGTTTCAAACAACAAATCGAAGGAACTGACAGCGAGACTGTTATTGTTTCAGTAGGTGGACAAAGTAAATTGACCGCTGGTGACATAGGAAAGTATACAAGTGCTTTTCAAGTGTTAAATCCAGATTTGGTAATTTGTAATATGGAGCCTTCTGTAAAGTTGGAAATCGAACTTACAATTATTAAAGGTCGTGGTTATGTTCCCGCTGAAGAAAATAAGAATGCTAACGCTTCTTTCGGTACTATTTTCATCGATTCAATTTTTACACCAATTGTTAATGTGCGTTACGCTATTGAGAATTTCCGTGTAGAACAAAAAACGGATTATGAAAAATTGGTATTGTACATCACAAGTGATGGAGCCATTCATCCTAAAGAAGCGCTTAAGGAAGCAGCTAAGATTTTAATTCATCATTTCATGTTGTTCTCTGATGAGCGAATTACTTTAGATAGTGAAAGCAAAGCAGATACGGAAGAATTTGATGAGACATCACTTCATATGCGTCAATTGCTTAAAACAAAATTAGTGGATATGGATCTTTCGGTTCGTGCCTTAAATTGTTTGAAAGCTGCAGATGTTGAAACATTAGGTGATTTAGTTTCTTACGCAAAATCAGATTTGTTGAAATTCAGAAACTTTGGTAAGAAGTCTTTGACTGAACTAGATGATTTAGTTGACAATAAAGGTTTGACTTTCGGAATGAATGTTACAAAATATAAATTAGATAAAGACTAGGATTGATTTAGAACAATTGAGAAATGAGACACGGAAATAAATTAAATCACTTAAGTAGAAAATCAGCACATAGAAAAGCAATGCTTTCCAATATGGCTTGTTCTTTAATAGAGCACAAAAGGATTTCTACTACTATCGCTAAAGCTAAAGCTTTGCGTGTATATGTTGAACCACTTTTAACAAAGTCAAAAACAGATACTACACATTCACGAAGAATTGTATTCTCTTATTTGCAAAGCAAAGAAATCGTAACTGAATTGTTCCGTGATGTTGCAGCAAAAATTGCTACAAGAGATGGTGGATACACAAGAATTATTCGTACAGGTTACCGTTTAGGTGATAACGCAGAAATGTGTTTGATCGAATTGGTTGACTACAACGAAATTTACACGAACGAAAAAGCAAAGAAAACTACACGTCGTTCAAGAAGAGGTGGTTCAAGTTCTTCATCTGAAGAAGGGGTTGTTGAAGCAACTCCAGTTGCAGAAGTAGTTGAAGAGACTCCAGTTGCGGAAGTAGTTGAAGAAGCTCCAGTTATGGAAGTAGTTGAAGAAGCTCCAGTTGCGGAAGTAGTTGAAGAAGCTCCAGTTGTAGAAGTAGTTGAAGAAGCTCCAGTTGCGGAAGTAGTTGAAGAGGCTCCGGTTGCGGAAGTAGTTGAAGAAGCTCCAGGTGCAGAGGCAGTTGAAGAAACTCCTGAAGTAGAAGAGTCAAATGACGAAGCTGCTTCAGATGAAACAGAATCAACTGACAAACCATCAGCTGAATAATAGATTTTAACACATGTTAATAAAAAGGCGGTTTTTTAACCGCCTTTTTTGTTTTAATAAAACGCCATACCCCGTAAGTTTCTTAACTTTGTAAGAAAAGATAAATGGAATCAAGAAATCCAGCTATATTATTATTAGAAGATGGCACTGTGTATCATGGTGCTGCCATTGGAAAAATTGGAACTAGCGCCGGTGAAATTGCTTTTAATACTGGTATGACAGGTTATCAAGAAGTTTTTACAGACCCTTCTTATTATGGTCAAATGCTTATTATGACCACTGCACATATTGGCAATTATGGTGTTCATGCTGATGAATCTGAATCTAAAGGAATAAAATTGGCGGGCCTAATTACTAAAAAATTTAGCAATACATATTCACGTCCCTCTAGTAATGACTCCTTGCAAAATATGCTTATCGACTCGAATACGGTCGGTATTTCAGATATTGATACTAGATCTTTGGTGAGACATATTCGTACTAAAGGAGCAATGAATGCTATCGTATCCTCTGAAATATTAGATGTAGAATCGTTGAAGGCTGAACTTAAAAAGATTCCATCAATGGATGGATTAGAATTGTCATCTTTTGTTACAACCCATGAGGCATATGAAGTAGGGGAAAAAGAGTCAACATTAAAAGTGGCGCTTTTAGACTTTGGCGTGAAAGCAAATATTGTTAATTGTCTCGTTGAAAGAGGTTGTCAGGTTAAGGTATTTCCATTAGACACACAGGTTAAAGATTTACTCGCTTATCAACCCAACGGTTTTATGTTATCTAACGGTCCCGGAGATCCTTCATCCATGCCTAATTCAATTGCAATTGTTGATGCATTAGTGAAGACAAATATTCCAATTTTTGGTATTTGTTTAGGACATCAAATATTAGGTTTAAGTCAAGGACTTTCTACCGTGAAAATGTTCAATGGTCATAGAGGAATCAATCACCCAATTAAAAATCTTATTACAGGTAAGAGTGAAATAACTACTCAAAATCATGGCTTTGTGATTTCAAAAGAAAGCATGAGTAAAAATCCAGATATTGAAATAACGCATATGCATTTGAATGACGATACGATTGCAGGTATTTCTTTAAAAAATAAAAAAGTATTTTCAGTTCAATTTCACCCAGAAGCATCTGCTGGACCTCATGATTCACGCTATCTTTTTGATCAGTTTATTCAAAATATGAACTCCAATAATAATTAAATAATGAGTACAATATCTCGTGTATTTGCACGCCAAATTTTAGATTCTCGTGGCAATCCAACTATTGAAGTAGATGTACACACCCTAAATGGTAAGGTTGGTCGCGCTGCAGTTCCTTCAGGAGCTTCTACTGGAATTCATGAGGCTGTTGAATTGCGTGATAATGATGCTGCTTATTTTTTAGGTAAAGGCGTTTTGAAAGCGGTCAAAAATGTAAATGAAATATTAAATCCTGCCTTGCAAGGAATGAATGTTTTCGATCAGAAGGCTATTGATGCTGTAATGATTCAACTTGACGGTACAGCAAATAAATCGAACTTGGGAGCCAATGCTATTTTAGGTGTTTCTTTGGCTGTTTCAAAGGCTGCTGCTCAAGTATCTGGATTAAGTTTGTATCGTTATATTGGAGGCGTTGGTGCAGTAACACTTCCTGTACCTATGATGAATATTTTAAACGGTGGTTCTCATGCTGATAATCTTATTGATATTCAAGAATTTATGGTTATGCCCGTTGGAGCAACTTCTTTTTCAGAAGGTTTACGCTGGGGTACAGAAGTTTTTCATCATCTAAAAACAGTCTTAAAATCAAGAGGGATGTCCACTAATGTTGGTGATGAAGGAGGTTTTGCCCCAAATTTAGGATCCAATGAAGAGGCAATTCAAGTGGTAATGGAAGCAATTGAAAAGGCAGGTTTTAAACCAGGAGTAGATATGTATATTGCTCTAGATGCTGCCGCTTCTGAATTCTATGATAATGCTACAGAAAAATATGTTTTTCAATCAACCGGTGAGTCGATGACTTCCGAAGAAATGGTAGCGTATTGGGAAAATTGGGCTTCTAAATATCCAATTCTCTCAATAGAAGACGGACTTGCTGAAGATGATTGGAAGGGATGGAAATTAGCTACTGAAAGATTAGGCGATAAAATTCAATTTGTTGGTGATGATTTATTTGTAACCAATACCCAACGTTTGGCCAGAGGTATTAAAGAAGGCATTGCTAATTCAATTCTAGTTAAAGTAAATCAAATAGGTACCTTAACAGAAACTATTGAGGCAGTTCAAATGGCAAATAAAAATGGCTACACTGCTGTGATGAGTCATAGAAGTGGAGAAACTGAAGATAATACTATTGCTGATCTTGCCGTTGCATTAAATACAGGTCAAATTAAGACAGGATCAGCTTCAAGAAGTGATAGAATGTCAAAATACAATCAATTATTAAGAATTGAGGAGGAATTAGGATCAGCGGCGATATATCCCGGCAAACAATTTAAATTTATTAAGTGAGTATAAATCAATTTAACCTAAGGGTTTACGGAGTTTTAGTGAATGACAAGAAAGAAGTTTTATTATCTGATGAATTTCGATTTGGTCGTTTTTTTACAAAATTCCCTGGTGGTGGAATAGAATTTGGGGAAGGTATTGAAGATGCTCTTAAGCGCGAGTTTCAAGAAGAGGTAAATGCGGAAGTAATTTCATCTACTTTTCTTTATGTAAATGAGTTTTTCCAAGCGTCTAAATTTCAGGAAGAACATCAAATCATTTCTTTTTATTATTTGGTAAATGTTGCAGATATAAATCAACTAGGAACAGAGGAATACAGTACTCCTTTTTATTCTGAAGGCGAAAAACAACGATGGGTTCCGATTGAGGATCTCATTGAAAGACACATGTCTTTTCCAATCGACAAAAAGTTGGTTGGTGTGTTACAAGAAAAATATGGACTTATTTAATAAAATTTGGAGCAACAATTAATTCTTTGGTCCCATGGCCCCAAGAATAAAATCCTTCTCCTGTTTTTACACCTTTTTTTCCTGCTGTTACCATGTTTACTAGTAAGGGGCATGGGGCATATTTCTGATTTCCAAAACCATCATACAGTACATGAAGAATGGCTAAACATACATCTAAACCGATGAAATCAGCCAATTGAAGTGGACCCATCGGATGCGCCATACCTAATTTCATCACTGTATCAATTTCTTCAACTCCTGCTACACCTTCATATAAAGTGTAAATTGCCTCATTGATCATGGGCATTAATATTCTATTGGCAACAAATCCTGGATAATCATTGACTTCAACAGGAACTTTATTCAATTTTTTGCTAGTATCCATTATGGTATGAGTCACTTCATCAGAAGTAGAATAGCCTCTAATGATTTCAACTAATTTCATTACAGGTACTGGATTCATAAAATGCATACCAATTACTTTATCTGGACGCTGGGTCACTGAAGCAATTTTTGTAATAGATATGGAAGAAGTATTACTTGCTAAAATCACCTCTGGAGCACATAAAGAATCTAGTTCAGCAAATATTTTTAGTTTTAAATCAATATTTTCAGTTGCGGCTTCTACCACTAAATCAACTCCAACAACTCCTGAAGTTAAACTTGTGTGGGTGCTTATGTTAGCCAATGTCAAGTTCTTCTCGTCTTCTGTTATGGCCTCTTTAGCGACCTGTCTATCAAGGTTTTTACCAATGGTTCCAATCGCTTTATCGAGTGCAACTTGAGAGACATCGATTAGATTAACCTTATATCCAAACTGAGCAAAAACATGGGCAATTCCATTCCCCATTGTACCTGCACCTATTACTGCAACATTTTTCATGTAAATTGATTTATTTGGCAAATATAATCATAGTATCTTTGCCATCTATGTCATTTGATCGAATAAGCGCAATAACTAAAAGTGATTTTTTTAAATCATTCACAGTATTGATGTCAGGTACTGTAATTGCTCAAGCAATTAGTTATCTAATTGCACCAATTTTAACTCGTTTGTATACCACTTCAGAAATGGGGGAGTTGGCTTTTTATATGCGAGTAATTGGATTTATTTCTGCGATTGCCACCCTTAGATATGAAGCGGCCTTGCCCTTACCTAAAAATGATTCCCATTCTTTCCTTCTATACCGATTGGCCTATTTAATCTCATTGGTTATTTTAGTAATAGTTGCTGTTGTGTTTTGTTTCTTAATTTTAAGTGGCGTCTCAACTCATTTTTCCTGGTGGTTCTATCTTTTTGCCATTCTTGGAACTGCTTGCGTAATCATCGTGAATGTCGGAACAAGTTGGTCTGTCAGGATGGGGGAATACCCGATTATCTCTCGCAATAAAATCACGAATTCTTTAGTTGCGAATTTATTGAAATGGTTATTCTCATTTTTTCACATGAGTGCTTTCGGATTAATATTGGCCTCCTTGATTGGCAGTATCGTTTCATCTTTTGAATTTGCTTTTAATTTTAAACGAATTCATAAAAAATTCAATGCCTTGCGTTCAAAGAAGAAGACTTTGGTGTTGATGCGAGAACATAAGGAGTTCCCAACCATTAATCTACCTCATGTATTTGTCGATAATGGAAGAGATATGCTGATTGCGACCCTAATCTTCACTTACTATTCTCAGTCTGTATATGGTTCTTTTAATCACTCCTATACTATGTTAAGGATTCCTTTGACTTTGGTAGGTGTTTCTCTTGGACAAATATTTTATAATAAAGCTTCTGAATTATACAATCAAGGAAAGTCTATTTTACCTATTTTGAAAAAAATGCTTTTATTGTTGTCTGTGCTTTCTATAGCACCCTTTAGCATTTTATTCTTTTATGGTGCACCAATTTTTGAATTTGTGTTCGGTCGTGATTGGAGACAATCTGGCTCTTATTCTGAAACAATGTCTATTTGGTTGATGTTCAATTTTATTCTATCTCCAATTACAGCCTTACCTCTTATCATAGGGAAACAGAAAATCGCATTCTTTATGGGAATTATAAGTTCACTCATTCAGGTGATTCCTTTTTGGATCTTACCAATGAGATACGGAAATTATCAAGAAGTATTTTTATGGAGTTTACAAATTGTATCTTATACACAAGCCGCTTGGTTAGTGCTCACTTTATTTGTCTTTTATTATTTGGCGAAAAAGGCGTCTATAAAAAATAGTTAGTTGCTTTTAAATTTTATTAAAGTAATTGGTTTTAATGATAATACTCTAGACCCACCTTTTATTAGTAACTTTGGCGCCAACATGAAATTCACAGAATTAAATCTCAACGAACAGTTGTTGGAAGCAATTTCACACATGGGCTTCGTCAATGCCACTCCGATTCAACAATTAGCAATCCCGCAAATTTTAGATAATAAGGATTTAATTGCCTGCGCCCAAACGGGGACAGGTAAAACAGCAGCATTCATTCTTCCTATTCTAAATAAATTAACGGGTAAAGAGGATTATTCCATCGATACTTTAATTATCGTACCTACTCGTGAATTAGCAGTTCAGATTGAGCAAGAAATTCAAGGCTTATCGTATTTTGTCTCCGTGGGTTCAAAAGCAATTTATGGCGGTGGTAGTGGCAAAGATTGGGACCTCCAAAAAGATGCGCTCAAGGAAGGAACGGATATTATTGTTGCAACACCTGGAAAATTACTTTCGCACATTGCACAAGGATATGTGGATTTTTCGAAAGTAAAACATTTGGTATTGGATGAGGCGGATAAAATGTTGGATATGGGTTTTACGGATGACCTGATGTCAATTATTTCAAAGCTGCCTGAAAAGCGACAAACGCTAATGTTTAGCGCAACAATGCCCAATAAAATAAGAGAGTTAGCCAAGAAAATACTAAAGGATCCGGAAGAAATAACCCTTTCTATTTCAAAGCCAGCTGCAGGAGTGAAGCAATCTGTTTACTTGACGTTCGACAATCAAAAAGTACCACTTTTAAAGCACATTCTTACTGATAGACCCGATTATACTAGTATTATTATTTTTACCTCTTCCAAAAGTAAAGTCAATGAAATTGTTAGTTCATTGCGTAAAAATGGGTTCAAGTCTCAGGGAGTTTCTTCTAATTTAGACCAGAGTGAAAGAGAGGAAGTACTCCAAGGATTTCGTTCTAAGCGCATTCGAATCGTTGTCGCAACAGATGTTATGAGTCGTGGTATTGATATTAAAGAAATTAATTTAGTCATCAATTATGACACTCCTTTTGATGCTGAAGATTATGTGCACCGAGTTGGACGTACTGCTCGTGCCAATACAAAAGGTGAAGCGATAACGCTTGTGAATGAGAAGGACATGAAGAAACTTTCGCAAATTCAAAAGTTAATTGAAGCCGATATTACGCAAATCCCTCTTCCTGAAGAATTAGGCACAGGTCCAGAATTTAAAATCCAATCGAATTCTTCTAGAAGACCATTTAAAATTAAGCGTAAAAATTAAGAGTATAGGACTTTATTTTAATACTTTTAAACTTGATAAAAAGAAAATCTTTCAAATTTAGTTTCGTGCAGCACATAACTTTCACTTAGTAATTCTAATGACGAAATTACTATGGAAGTTAAATGTGCTTCCTTCTTTCTGCATGTAGTAAATGCAGTTTTATTTATATTTCCTTTCCTTTATGTACATTTGTATGATTCTTATTTCTATATGAATACGAAATTGTGATAAAAATGGATAAACCTTTACGTTCTGAATTTTCAAAAAACGTAATTACATTAATCACCGGAACCACATTTTCGCAGATTATCCCCCTTTGTGCGATGCCTATTTTGAGTCGTTTGTTTACACCTGAAGAATTTGGGGTATATGCTTTTTATTTTTCTTTAGTTACGCTACTTATAGTCTTTTCTACAGGTAGATACGAGTTTGCAATTCCACTGCCGAAAGAGAAAAAAGATGCTTGGCATATTTTGGTTCTATCTTTACTTATTTTATGCATATTTTGTTTGATATTAGCGCTAATAATTGCATTTTCTAATGAACAGATAGTTGGATTTCTAAATAGGCCTGCGATTGGCAGATGGTTTTATTTGGTACCTGCTTTTGTTTTTCTAACGGGACTTTATAATATACTCACGATGTGGATGCACAGACAAAAATTGTTTGTTGTAACATCATATTCGAAAATTCATAATAACTATTGGGAACAAGTAGTGAGTATTTTCCTTGGATTAAAAAAAAATAATATCAATTTAAAAACTTTTTTCACTAAGTTTTCAGGTTTTTTTTCAGCTAATAAATTGGTGATTAATGCCAATAATATTGGATTTAGCGGGCTACTCATCGGTCGATTTTTTGGCTTATTTGTTTCTAATTTATATTTGATTTTCAAATTTAAGCAGCAAGAGAAAACTCTTGTCTATAAAACCGAAAAATCAGAGTTGAAAAAAGTCGCACTACAGTACAAAGACTTCCCTAGAATCAATATGTTTCATGCTGTGTCAGATGAATTAAAGACCAGTGGTTTATCATTTGTCATTCTCTATTTTTTTATGGATAGAGCACTTGGAATATACAACCAAACTTATAAACTACTTCGTGCTCCCTTAGGTGTCATTGGCTCTGCTTTTGGAAATGTTTTTTTTCAGAAAGCAGCAGAAATGAATTATAACAATCTTCCCATCAAAGAATTAGTTTTCAAAACTATAAAAAAACTATTTTGGATAGCACTCCCAATTTTCTCCATAATTTTCATCCTTTCACCCTGGTTTTTTTCTTTTTTTCTTGGTAAAAAATGGTCCGACGTAGGGATTTACGCCCAATACATGACACCATGGCTCTTTGTTAACTTTATTTTTTCTCCCGTTTCACAAGTTGGAATAATTGTAGGAAAACAATTTCAGTTTTGGATGATTAATTTATTTAGTAGTATTTTGGTTTTTCTATCCATGATAATCGCAGGATTATTTATTAAAGATATTAAATCAGGATTATTAATTATTTCTGTAACTCAAGTTATGTTCAGTTTTTACTTGTATAATTGGTTGTCCAAAACAATAGAAGAACATGATCAAAAAATGAGCTACTCATGATTCATCTCCCTCCATTTTGGAATGATAAAAAAGCGATAGGAGTTATTTATTTTATCGCTTTATTACTTGGTGCAGGTTTGTCATTTGGCAACATTTATTTTTTCCATATTATATTAATTTTAGTCTACGCTTTAATTTTACTTCACCAAGTACATAGGAATTCAATGTGGAACATTGTAAAAAAACCACTGAATTTATTATTGTTTATCATCTTTTTTTGGTTTGTGTTAAGTTGTTTATGGTCAGAGAATAAGTCATATGCATTGGTATCTCTTATTCATTTTTTAATCGGAATACTAGCTGTTTTACTTGTCCAATTTTTTGTGGATACTAAATCATCTTTTATTTTTTATAAAAATAAAGTATTGTATCCTATTTTTCTTTTGGTGTTATTACTTTCCTTGCTCGAGATTTTTACTAGTTTTAGGTGGCCTATTTCTTCATTGTCCTACTGCAATGATTGGTTTGGAAGAGAAAATATCGTAACGAATATTTTGAAAACTGAACGAATAAAAGGATATGTAGAATCGTCACCTACAGTATTTTTTTGGAATCCTAATAATTTAGCTGTATTCCTGTGTTTGTTTTTACCTTTCTTAATTAAAAAAAGTTGGCTTAGTTTATTTCTATTTTTTACAACAATTTTTGTTATATATTGTACGGGATCTCGATTATCAATTATTTCTATTGGATTGGTTTTATTTGTAATTAGCTTATATAAATTATCAAATATTCGTTTTTTGGTTTACTTTTTATGCAGTTTAATGCTCCCAATAATATTTTTTCCAAATTCGATGGTAGCAACTAAAGCCAACGAACCTATTGAAAGAATAATTGGAATCAATTTAATTCCAATTATTGGAATCAATTACATCCATGTACCCATATTAACAGATAAAGATGACAATTCCTCAACAGTCAGAAAACAATTGTACAAGCAAGGATTACAAGACATTTTGGATTCAAAACTTTTGGGCGTAGGTGCTGGAAATGCGGAGTGGTATAATTTTAAAAGAAAAAAGCTTACTCAAAATATTACAAGTGTACATTTTTATTGGTTGGAATTAGTTATCAATGGGGGAGTAGTTGCACTGTTACTTTTTATAAGCTACTTTTCACTGATGGCTAAAGAATTATACACACTTCGAAATAACGAAGTAACAAGTGCTTTAATCACTGCAATGATGATCTTTTCGCTTGCTGTGATTTCAATGAGTTCTGCAAATTATTTTTTACCATATTACGGATTTTTAGGATTGCTTCATTCATGGATCACTTGTAACCAAAAAGCCGCATGAAAAAAATATTATTGTTGGCTGATGCCAATTCAAATCACACCAGAAAATGGGCAATAATCCTACAATCGCAAGGAAACGAAATAACAATTTTTAGCTTATATCCTATTCTTGATTCTTGGAACAAGGAAAACAATATTGCAGTTACATCTTTTTTTAGAAGTTCAAAAATAAGCCGCTGGAAAAAACTATTTTATTTCTTCGCTATTTATAGAATTTACACACTAATTTCTCGTGTAAAACCACAAATTATTAATGCACATTATGCTTCAAGTTATGGATTATTAGGAGCGCTCCAAATGCGAAATAATTTATATCTTAATTTTTGGGGAAGTGATGTTTTCATTTTTCCTAAGAAAAATTTCTTGAACTTATTAATTCTCAAATGGATAATCAAAAGGAGCACTAAAGTTTTTTCATCCAGCGCAATCATGACAAAAGAGATCTCTCTTTATACGACAAAATCAGTTGAGACCATAAACTTTGGCATCGACACTCAAATCTACAAACCGAAGGCTGACAAAATCATAGATACTTCTAAGACAATCAAAATCGCAATAATCAAATCATTAGAGCCCATTTATCGCATCGATTTGGCGATTAATGCGCTGATTTGGCTACAAAAAAACACTTCACTGGATTTGGAATTACATATATGTGGTGGAGGTTCATTAGAGCAAGATTTGAGATTTATATCCAATGATTCTATATTCTTTAAAGGAAAAATAGAACAGAATGAGGTCCCTGAATTTCTTCGAACTATGGATATTTTTCTAAATACGACAGAATTTGAAAGTTTTGGAGTGTCTACAATTGAAGCAATGGCATGTGGTGTTCCGGTTGTTGCTCATAACTCTGGGGGTTCAGCTGAAATAATCAAACACAATGTAACAGGTTCCTTGTACACACCTAATGAGGTCGAACAGGTTGCCAATGCATTATTAGAATTAATAAATAATCCCAGTAATGCAAAAAATATGGCTGAGCAAGCACAATTATTTGTTCAACAAAACTATGAATTGTCGAAAATTTCACAAAAAATAAAGGCTTTTTATTAAATATTTGCGTGCTTTTTGCGTCTATAAAATTTAGAATAATCCAAAATTATTTGGTTTATTCTCGCTTTATTTTTTTTCTTATCTTCACCAGCCACATGATTTTAGTAGTGCTAGGATTAAAAATTAAGAGACATTAATAAATTTGAGTTAGTGCTTATCAATATTGAAAAGAAAGAATTAGAAAATGAATTTTGAACGATTTTATTTATTAGCCTTGTCTGTCCTTGCGGGCGGTTGGATTCTTTTTCCACACTTCACTTCCATTTTTGTGTGCCTATTTGCTTTAACTGTTATGTATGGTATCGTAAAAAAGGAGTTGGTTTTTACCTTTCAGCTTCTTCCAAGTTTATTAGCGCTTTTGTATATTGTATATTTACTTTATGCCATTCCAACCGATCATTTACCGGTTACTTTGGATTTTTTAGAATATAAGTTATCGCTAATTGTATTTCCATTTCTGTTCTCCTTCCAACCAAAATTTAAATTGCAATTGCAATATGTGAACTATACGTTTCTCTCAGCTATTACGATTTTGGTGTTTTTCGATCTAACACAAGCCGTCGTTAACTATTCAAATACAGGCTTACTAAATTCATTTTATTCTTCTGCTTTATCTCCTACGCATCACCCTACCTATCTAACTGCGTTTTTGTCTTTGGCGATTTTGTTTTTCTTACAATTATCTTTGGATAAAGCTTTCTTAAAATTAAAATGGGTTTTTTATGTTATTATCGGTCTTTTTGTTATAATTCATATTCCATTATCGAGTCTTTCGGGCTTACTTTTTTTATGTCTATTCTTTGGACTTTTATTGCTACTTTATTTTGCGAAAAAGGGGAGATGGTGGCTTATTGTTTTAATTTTTTTCTTAAGTGGTTCTATTGGACTTACAATTCTCAGAGTTCAGCCAAGTTTAAAGGCTAATATTGACAATGCTATTGGTCTTGTTGATTCTTATGCAAATTCCCCTCAAAAATTCATTCAATCACGTCCTTTTCCAATGGAAGGAAATGAAGCAAGATTGGTGGTTTGGACAGTAGCTTTTGATATCTTTTTGGATCATCCCTTTGGCGTAGGTTTAGGTAATTTGGAAGAAATGATGCACCAAAGACTTGTTCATCTTGGTCTTATACAACAAGCTGACTTAAATTATAATCCTCACAATCAATTCCTTCAGATTGCAGCGGAACTAGGAGTGATTGGACTAGGTTTATTCTTAACTATTTTTGTCCTAGGTTGCTATTGGTCGATTAAAACTAAAAATTGGCTACTATTATTAGTTATCTCAAGTCTTTTTATTAATTGTTTGTTTGAGTCAATGCTACAACGCCAATCCGGGATAGTCTTTTATTGTTTTTGGATTTGTTTATTGTCTAGTCG
>Ga0304728_1001616_pt1 | contig 15610 bp, 21 predicted proteins | sample C_130625_MF_Meta_FD_190476 | JGI IMG/M metagenome (GOLD analysis project Ga0304728, IMG submission 190476) | Freshwater microbial communities from Lake Croche, Canada to study carbon cycling - C_130625_MF_MetaG (v2) (version 2) | ecosystem: Environmental > Aquatic > Freshwater > Lake | place... | reverse complement strand
AAAATGTAAGGGGAAAAATGAATGTGATACTCCTTTTCATCAACCAGGACAGGCTTCAGGGCATGCCAAATTTAGTGACTATAAACCTAAGACATGTCCAAATATGATTGCACGTATATTAGGAGATAATCCTAGTACATATATAACAAATTTTGAAAATCAATGTAAACCATCATATTCAAAAATCGCCCTTATTGTTGATGAAAGCGATGATTATCATTTTTTACGTATGGATTCAAATGGGTATTGGTCACATAAACCTGGGGCAATGCGTGTAACAAATGTTGATGCATATGGGAACTATATATGGAATCCTAAACTTGCGAACTATGATTATGCAAGTCGTGGAAAAAGTGAATTAAAATATGATATTTTCTGTAGTTATTTTTGCGTGAAACGAAATATTCCTTTATATATGAAAAGCTAGGTCTTCATTGACTTACGAATGGCATTCTTCTCCTTTATCCATGCCTTTCCGGTTGGCATACTTAATATACTATTTGTTGGGTCAACAATTGAAAGTGCTTCTACGCAATCAAGACGATCTCTAGGGTTCATTTGTATAAGTCCTTTACATACTGTCTTTATTGATGCTAATCCAGGAATATCTAAAGGATTCGAATAGTATACACTAATCATTCTTACAAGATTAAGTAAGACTACACCAATACCCCATGAATCAAATCCACTCCAATATGACTTAAAAAATGCAACCCATTCACTATTTTTAATTGAATTTGATGTACTACAAAAATTTATAAAACTAGTTAATTGCAATTGTCTATTTAATCCTAAAAGTGATTCTCCATATCTTAGTATAGCCTTTTGTTTAATCATATCACTAATAATATTATTAATATTAATATTTTTTCTAATACCAGTAATAAGTGTTATTTCAGGCGGTTCAGGATCCCAATCAGGACTATAGACCTTCCACCGTGTATTTAAAACTTCGTCTGTAATATTATTTGCTGAAAAACTCATGCCAAAATCAATAAATGATGGCTGTAATATTTTTGTATTGTACAGGATGTTTTCTTGATGAATATCATAATGTACAAACCCATGCAAGGCAAGTAGCGCCCCTCCTTCTAAAATATGTTTTGTAAAAGATATTATATTTAATGGTGGACTTGAATCATATTTTACAGGTTTAAATAATGTTCTTATTGCAACACCTCCGTAGGGCATTGTATAGTGAAGTATATTATCAATATCTTCTTTTTTCATAAATTTACAGTCTTTAATACTCTTTGAATCCGGCTGGGTATTAAAGTCAGATGGTTTACATACGGAATCAATATTTGGTAGTACAAAATATTGTCCCTTAATATCCTTTAGTATCTTTGCTGCCAAAATTTCATTTTCAATATCAATTGCTTCACTAATTTTTCCAACATTAGTTGCCCTTCCTTTAAACGATTTTTTTGATTTGCATAAAAGAGGTTTTGAAAAGACACATCCAAAGGTTCCTTGACCAATAAGAGCCCCGCCCTCCATTTATCTAAAATAAGTAGATATTTGAGAATAAAATAAGTATCATGTGTATTTTAGAAGATGTCCGGGAGTCTCTGGATAGCATTATGTATATTATTAGGACTCTTGGTACTTGAAATGAAGTACCCTACAAAAGTTTTAGAGGGATTTGAAACTGTAATTAATAAATATGAATACAAATTCTCTAAACCAAATATATTAACTGCTCCCTTTGAAAAACGTTCCGATATTGGACCATTTAGTGAGCAACAAGGATACAAGTACGATCCTCGATTTTTTGCAGATTGGATGGATGTTCAACGACTTGGTGAAAAACGGGATTATTGCAGAATGGTATTTCCAGATGGTGGGCATGAAGATGAATCCTTTTTTGCATGTGCCCTTGCTGGAACAACTGGGCTTACAAGTATAGCATATAGAACAAAAACAGTGAAAGATGGATTTAAAAGGAGTCGTGATGATTACATAAACAAGATTCGAAATGATGGACGTGATGCATATTGCAGAATATTGAAACTACTTGATGGAACTTATCAACCAGTTTGTGTGGCAGCCGACGATATTCAGTTTAGTTCAACCGACTTTTTGGATGCCAATCCACCCGATGAAATATTAACCCTTGTTGATTTCTATAATGGCTGTCGTATGTGGTTAAGATTTAGGGATGATATGATTGATTACATATCTACAAAAACTATTATACAAACTGCAAATAATCCTATAATGTTGGCAATACCACGCCCACCAAAAACACGGGGGCTTGAACTTAATGGAAAAGATCAGTTTGTTCGCCTAGGAGATAGTTCTGACCTAAGTTTTGGAAATGAGGGCTCACTTCGTTCTGTGCGCGCTTTTTCAACATGGGTAAAATTTAATGAGTTTACAAATAATGCGCATATTTTTGATTTTGGAGATGGATCTGGCAAAAATAATGTATTTTTAGGAATTCTTGGTAAGGGTGATGGTGAAGTTGTTGAGACTGATCTAAGAGCTAAATCCAAATGCAAGGATTCCACAATTCCAGATGGGAAAAGTGGAGCGCAATGGTGTCCTGAACTCAGACCACAGGATATCTTGCTATTTTCAAAGGGTAATGTTGATGAATTTGAGTGTCCTGGGCCCGAAATACAGGCCGATGATGAGCGTGTTAAGCCTATAGATACATCACCATCTTATGTTGAAGACCCTACTAAGCCAAAGACTCGTGCAACCCTTTTATATGAAGTTTGGGATTCAAGTCTTCGTAAGATGCAGATTAAGATAAATCGGGCAATACCTTTAGGCGAATGGGTTCACATTGTTATAACTGCTAAAAATATGGATGCATTAAGACCAGATATTCAAGTATATCTTAATGGAACACAAACATATACACAAGAATCGGGATTTTTACCGCAGGCACAAACAACCAGTCACAACTATCTTGGAAAATCGAACTGGACAGATTCTCCTGGAGAATATGAATTGCGTGATGAACTTCTAAATGGTGCAATCTTCGATTTTAGAATGTATAACTCTGCCCTATCAGAAAATCGTGTAAAAAGGATTTTACAATGGGGAATGGATAAATTAGGGCTTAGGGCTTAGTGCTTAGATACATGTTAATATTATTTTTTTTTTTTTTTATTCTTATTTTTATTATTATTTTCTATTTCTATATTATTATTTTCTATTTCTATATTATTATTTTCTATTTCTATATCATTATAATTATTATAATTATTATTTTTCCTTGTACTAGTTGGCCATCTAGATAATGCAAGTTTATAATAAAACCCTCCAGGTTTATAAGCATTTTTATAAATCTTGCGAGACATCATAAAATGTCTAATCTTATTTGCAGCATTAATTTCATTTATTTGAGTAAAGATAAAATTACTTTTCATATCGTCCGTCCTTATACAAATATCTCCACCTCCTTTTCCTTCAAAACATACGTAAATAACTCCACTGGCAACAGGATAATACATTTTAAATACATGTGGTTTCTTTTCAAGTTTCATAATTTTTTTGCCCGTGTTACCTGATAGACGAACTCTAATAAATCCACTATTAAGAATATATTTGTTACCAGGAATTAAATCCTGCCATCTTACTTTTTTTGTAGGCGGATTTAACATAGAATTTCTCCAATTAATAGGAGCTCTTCCTTTAGGATAATATGGCTTTGACATCTTCTATTAATAACTTTATATTTATTTTATAGATTCTAAAAAATAAATATAATTTTATAAATCGTCATTTACTACAGTAGAACTTTCGGGACACTTGTGCTATTAGTTAAATGTAGAACAATACAGAATCCACTATTCGCTGGAATTGGAACATACTCAAAGCCAGGAGGTGTCTTCGGAAATACATAATCTGTCTTATAAATAATTGATTTGGTCCCAACCTCTTTGAAGTATTCACGGGCACACTCGCCGTCTTCCATACGAGAATAGATGCTTAATGATTGAATATATTCGTTGTAGAGTTGTGTGTCTACTAGGCAGTAAAACATTTGTACTATTTAATAGTTCGGTCTGTTTATCTTCTTCCTCATCTAGAGGCTCAATTTTTTTTGGACTGTCTACTAGAGGCTCTACATCATAAATTCTTAATATAGTAATAATTTCCTCAAACTCTTGTGTACATGCAATGTCTAAGGCTGTTCGTCCACTATCTGTTTTTAGATTTACATTAGCACCACTGCTTAAAAGATAAAAAACGACAAGTGTATGCCCGTGCATGCATGCAAGATATAATGGAGTTCCATTCCATACATTTCTAGTATTAATATCGGCCCCTAGCAGTAACATTCGCCTTACTCTTTCTAAATTACCATCTTTAGCAGATTCTAGTAATGTTTTATTCATCCATGTATTATCTTATAATACATGATATAAATCCTTAGACTCTCACCTTTCCAGTTATGCTGGAAACAAATCCTGGGCTTTGCTGTAGATACATTTTTGGACTAGATGGTCCATATACGATAAAATGCTTTTCTTCAATTGTTTTATTATATAACCAATCAGCGGGTAAAAAGATACCTTTAGATATATATGATTCAAAGGTGCTAATAATTTCGGGAATAGATTCACGCTTTATATAGAGTGCATGTGCTCCCCAAAAACGATTTACTTTTTCTATATTGTGAGTAATTGGCTTAGAACTCACATATTCATTTGCTCCAAGAAGTAATATATCCCAGTTTCGCTCTTCGTGCAATGCATCATTTGTAAATTCCTTTACTTTATTTAAATATTCAATTATTGTATTTAGAGGCTGTACTAATTGTGTATCATCTTCAAATAATAGAATACCCTTTTCATTTGTTTCAAATATTTTTTTAAGAAGAGCTAAATGTGAAAAGCTACAGCCAACCATACCTTTTGATATTTTATCATATGCCCATGGATGTTTTTTAGGAATAGCAGGATTTTCCCACCATTCAGACCCATTTGATGCATCATAGGTTTCTAATTTAATATTTAAACCATACTCTAACTTATTTATTGTTTCAAGTCTATCAACCCTATCTTTAAGATGAATAACATATGCAGGAAAATGTGCTAGCATAAAAAATACTATTTTATAGTGTGTTTATACTTTAGGTCCAGCCTTAGTACGATAATGAATACGTGGAGTATTCCAACGCCAATTATCACCAATTGTTGGTACAGCAAACTTCATGGTATTTCCAATAGATAGGAAAGCGTTATTTGCATATATACGTACCATATTCAGGTTATTAAAGGCACTATCACGAACCCATAAGTAGCCATATTCTTCATCTAAATGGTCATACACATTTCTCATAATCTCAGCGCAAACGGTCACAAGTGTCTGAAGAATCTGTCCAATCTCCCTTTTACGAATAAAGCGATTCTCATTAAACTCCAGCTCACGCTGCCACTGGTCGTCATCAATCTCCTTCATAAGATATCGTACATTAATATCCTTATTTCCCAGGGCACCCATTGTTGACGGAAAGTTGCGAAGCATGTCTTCAAACTCTGTAAGATTACGAGTAATCTCGATTAGCAGTGTTTTCTCTTTGGGGGTTAGCGCATCAATGCTAATAACACGATAGATAAACTGTCCCAGATTTGGAAGTCCGCCACATGGAATATCGCCGATTTCACGAGGTGGCGCTGCACTTTGAGTCCTTAGCCATTCATAATAGTGTGGATTATGAACACGCCCAGATACGATTTGCCCGCTGTTCCAACTAAAGGCAGTATTGCACCCATCCACTGTGCACCACATCTGGTCACAACCATCAATCTTAAAGATGCGTGCCGCACACTTTGGGCATGCACGTGTTTCTTTCTTGATTGCCTTTGCCGATTCAATACTTTCTTGCTTGCAAACATGATCTGTTTGAATAACCTCTAGGCAATCTGAACAGGTCTTTTTAGAACAAATGCCACACACATATGCTGATGAAATGAATCCACGACACTCTTCTGCAGGACACCGCATTAGAAACTCACGGCGAGTTGTTACACTTGCAGAGTCATCACCACGTAAATACATGTTATTTAGTCGAGTAACGTCCCTTTTTGTCTTAGCAAGAAGTTTATATGCCGGCCTATAAACTTCTTTCTTAAACTTCATATACTTAGTAAATAGTGTTGTATATTGAACGCGAGCCTTTTGTTTCAAATCTGCGCTGTCACGATGAATTGTTGATGCAAGAAAGGCCTTTTGAGCAACAGTTAGTCGCTCCTCTAATGCCTTATACTCAATGTCAATACCTTGCATATTGGTAACAAGTTCTTTCTTTAGTTTTAGCGCATTATTATATTTAATCTTGGCCTCTACATATACTTGCATTGATGGAAGAAGCGACTTCTCTCTTGAAACTAGCACCTTACGCCGATGCTTACGAAGTGTTGTTCCACGAAAGGCTAAGGTGAAATTATTATTCATAAACTCAGTTGTCCATCGATTCTTGCATGAATGACAGTGGCAGTCTTCAACGGAAGATAGAATATACTGTTGAAGGCAAGTAAGACAAGCAGATACGGGACAATACTGACACTTCACTTCCTTTCTATTCTTTGCAGTATAACTATTAAGACAAATGGGACACGACATTCTGGATAGTGCTAAGTGTTGGCCAGGATCCTTCAATTTTTTAAAGTGCTTTAATAACATGACCAAGATGTAACTACTGCTATTTTAGATTCTTTTCCTTCTACAGACCATGTATCCCAGTTAGTAATATGTAGAGCTTCACCTGTAAGAATCTTACCAAACTCTTTCTTGGTTCTTTCAGGAGAGCAATTATAGACAATCCATTGGCCTTCCTCGTGATAATAGGGAAACTCCTTGACAATGGTTAGAGACCAGTGATTATCTACTAGTGTATCTGAATCTATATATTTGAACTTGTATACACCTTTAGGGTTATTATTTGTGATATATCCAACTAGACAGTCGCTAGAATTTGCAATTAGGGTTTCCTGAATGGAAGATCCAAGTAAATAGGGTAGAATTGTAAAGCCTATTTCTTTACCACTGCAAAGTAATTTAGCCATGTTAATAGTGAAATTATTATTATATCTTTAGACCAAAGACCCTTTTGTTAAAAAAATTGAGCACAGGGTTAGTGTTAAAAGCACTTAGAATGAGTGATAGTGTTGTGCAGGCCGTTATCAAGAAATTCTTGGAACGGTCTGAACTTGGACAGAAAAAGTATGGGACGACGCTAGATCGTACTGATTTGAATACACTTGATTGGATTACGCATGCACAAGAAGAACTTATGGACGGTATTCTATATCTGGAGAAACTTAAGAGCCAGAAAGGAGTGGCTTCACAGGAGACGGATAAGACACATTAATAGGTCCCCTATAATAAATATCAGAAAGACATAATTCAGTAACATATACCTTTGGTTTAGGGAATCCATTAAATTCAGATGCAGTTGCACTTGTATAGGCACCCATATTAGGAAAACAAAGCCAATCATTTACTTCAAGTTCTTCCATATCTTCTGAAGAGGCAATAACATCTACACTATCACATGTTCTTCCAAATATTACACCCTTTGAGCGCCGGCGCTGAAAGGAACCATTTACTACACGTGTCCATATAGGCTTTGCCTGGTCAAATAATATACATGAAAACTGCCCATATAGGCTATCATCAATTGTATATAAATAGCAAGCCATTTTATGTGAATATTTTTTCCCAATGACCTTTACATAGAAGTCAAATGAATTACTCGCAAAAAATCGCCCAGGCTCAGCAATAACATGAATATTTTCTTTGTCAAGACCTAGAATAGAGTTATTAATGACTTGAGCTTTTTCTTCAAAATCTGTAAGATCATTTATAAAACCCCCACCAATATCTAGGTTATTTGGTCTATGCCCATAGTGTCTAAGAATTGGATGTAAATCTCTGCACATCTTAATGGCGGAGCCATAGGCACTAGGCGAAGAGCCTCCAGAACCAATATGGAAACTGAATCCAAAAATATTGATTGAACAAATTTTGGCGATTTTTGCAATTGTTGTTACATGTAACTTATTTGCTCCAAACTTTGATGAAAAAGGTATAAGACTTTTTGAATCATCAACTGCAATACGAATAAGTGCGCCACCATTATAATTACATGCCTTTAACTTATATAACTCTTCAAATGAATCAACAACTGTTAGTGGAGAACCAATACTTGTCGCACTGTTAATATCTTCCTCGGATTTACATGGATTTGCATAAATAATACTAGACCTGCAATAATTCCCTACTAACTTTTTAACTTGAAATAGTTCGGTTTCACTTGCACAATCAAACTGTAGACCCTTGTCATATAAGTACTTTAAAAACTGTGTGTCGGGGTTACATTTAATCGCATAAAATGGAGTTACTTCAGGTAAGTTTTTTGTCCATCGCCTTAGTGAATTATTAATTCTTGAAGGAATCATTGTATAAAAAGAGCCGGTTCTACCGCTATTTTTGATAATACTGTGAACGATATTAGTAAGTTCTGCCAGTGTTGTCGATTATATATTATTTAGAATATTTATTTAGGCCTTCAGACCTTCAGGTCTTCAGGTCTCTAGACCTTCAGGTCTTCAGGCCTTGAAGCCTTGTGCAGACTTCCATTTGACAAACCCATGAGATGTTTCCACAAAATATGATGAGCCGAGGATTTTCACTGCCATATCATGTAGTTCACGCTCTTTTGGATTAAGAGAGTCTAGGTATGCAATAGCTTCCTTAGGAATTGCATGTGGCTTAAGCGGAACATAAGGATTCTTCGGTGCCGAGTCCATACTGTATAGGACTTTCTAAAAATAAATTGGTGTTAATTTTAGTCCCGGCATGTACTAGACGCTATTTAGAGGGTTTACACTAGTTACTCTGACCTCTGCCTGTGCAAGAGGCTTAAGAATAGTTAGTTCAACACATGCCATACAGCGAAGTACAAGTAGAAGAATAGCAAATATAATAAAGGGGGAAAGCAAACTTAGCCCTACAGAGAACTGAACTAGATCAATGCCTTTACTCAAGGCGAAATAACCATAAAAGATCACTCCAAGAAGTGCTGCACCTGCAAGAGCACAGGTGTAAATAAGACAATTTATACGTGAACGCTCTGAGAGTATGTTAAGGATTAGTTTATAGTCTTCCATGATACATATAATATTTTCAACCTGTAAACTCAATTTTACACACCCTAATTAATAGGGGATGACGTGTGTAGCCTTTGATTTAGATAATACATTAGGCTATTTCAGCCATATAGGAGTTTTTGCAGATTTTTTCAGTGTGGATAATTTGGAGAATAATTTCAACAAAATTTTGAACCCGAAATTTAAATTGGAACCAGACCTCAGGGGTAAACTCAGAGCGGCGGCCAAATTATATATTCAGAAAATTTCGGAAGATCCTGAAATTGCTGGGACAATTCTTCGGCCAAATTTAGATGCACTAATTCTTCCAGTAATACAAGGAAAGCGTTCAAAAAAGATTAGAAGTGTGTGCATATATTCAAATACTTGGAACAGTTTTGCAATTGAGATGGGAAAGGAAATTATAGAGGAAAAGTATAACTGTAAAGGACTCTTTGATGCAATTGTGGACGCTTCACATGCTATAAGAAGGGCTGATTGGCTAAATAGACCTCAAGGGCAACAAATTAAGACCTTTAAGGTATTAAAAGCCATCTTTCAAGACCTATGTGGAGTAAAAGGTACAATAAATCCGAGCGACATAATCTTTGTCGATGAACGTGAAGAAGTTCATGAAATTGCGAAGAGTTCTGTGCATTATTTAAAACCGACTGAATTTTTGCCGAAGGTTTCCAAGGCTATTTTGAATAAGATTTTTCAGGCAGGCTTAGACTGTTTGGAAAAAACTGGTCTTGCAAAGGATTCGGAGTATCTTGAATCAGATGTCTTTCACTGTATAAAATTTGGGGATTGGGGTAAGATAAATAATTTTGTTGCTGTTTGCAATTTTGATGAATTAATACAGATTGCAAAAGAAAATCTTTATGCATCTGGATTATATGGTCATAGATTTGTTGATGATACAGATGAAATTAATGATTTTTTAAGGCTTATTAGATAAACGTAAGCCTTTAAAGTCTCCATATAGTAAATCAACTACTTCATCATCTTTTAATTTCCCTATAATTCTATCAAATTTTTCTGGATTTGTAGATAATAATTTATATAATTTTGCTCTAAGAGTTTTAATATAAATATTTCTATTTCTATTCTTTGATCTAGTACTTCTTGTACTTACCACTCTTGTAAATTTATTATTAGGCATTTCCTAATTCTTAGGAGGGGTTTTCTTTTTTAATATTGCGAATATTTTTCTTCTACGGGCAGTAACTGCACTAGATGGCTTTTTACTCGTAGGCCTACTAAGATTTAATAGTGGATTACTATTATTTTCATAAAACCCCTTTTGAGCAAGAAATGCATTATGATTTGGATATAAATTTAAACCTTTTGTAACACCATTTCCACCGCCCTTACGAATAGTTTTCCCCTTTTTACGAAGGTTCCTCTTTGTCTGCATCCTAGTTTCACCTAAGGAAATTACTAGAAGCCCCCTTATGAATGAACAAGATAGTGTACGCCTAGAAGGTTTCGCAGAATCATTAAGGTCTTTTAAACATTACTGTGTAGGAACAACTGCACTTCTACCCCAATTAGTTCGCTCACGCCTTGCCTGTATTGATACAGAGGTTGCACACAGAGGTCGGAAGGTTCTATGTGTTCAAGATGGTTGTCCTTATATGCAATGGCTAATACGCATGAAATGGGACGCACTTTTTGTCATTAAAGATAGTGTTGATATGCGTATTGCATTAACCTATGTAGTCAGTGTTCAGAAGCCGGTACGTCTTGTTTGGGCAGGAGAACCCCCTAGTGCCTTCTTATCACAATTAGAAAGACATGAACAGATTACAATCCTTGGATTTTCAACAAGTGCTCCATTACAAACCTATTGGGATACAATTTTCTGGACACATGATATTAGTGCAGAAGAACTAGAGCCATCCTTAAATAAACGACTTGGTGTTACAACACTTGCAAAGTATAATCTACGCTCGGTCTTAAAAGAAATTAAGGCATCAGAGGTCGGACTTGTCTGGTCATCAATAAGAGAATCAGATAAGCACGGGTCACTTTATTGGTTTGATCCAAGTGAAGGAGCAACACAAGGACTTCTTTATAGTCTTCAAGAATCTGCAGATATTCTTAGAACAATTGCGGATTCTATATATTCAATAAAGTAACGTTTAATTGCGACGAGTTTTACGTTTAGATGGTTTTCTATTATGTTTTTTGTAGAATTTACCACCCATTTGATTCATAGTTGATTTATGAAGAACATGACCTACTCTTTCGAGAAATTCACGTGTTAAAGAATGCGTACGATATGGCTCCGCCATCTGTTTACCTGTATCAACTAAATATTCTACTTTATATTTTGATGTTACACCATCATATTCTAATATTTTAACCACATCAAAATGATCTCTTTTTACTTGGCCATCATCATAATATTTTACAATATCTGCTTCAACTACTTTACCTGTATTTATATCTGTATATCTTGGATGAAATTTTGTATGTAGTCTGTGGGGTGGATGTTTCGTAACATACTTAGCATAAGCAGGACTGCTTGTATATTCAAAAGAATAAAAAGGGAACTGACTAGGATAATAATCTTTATCATCTGGATAATATCCGTGCAATACTCCATTAGCATCTAAATGTCTACCTTCTCCCTCCCAGTGAAGATATTCATGACCTCTCTGAATCATTTCTTTTCCACTCATTCTAATTATACATAATAATTAAGATGAATGTATAAATATTTATCTAGATTTACTTGCGGAAAAGCTTGCCAAGGTACGCTTTTACTTGCGGAAAAGCTTGCCAAGGTACGCTTTTACTTGCGGAAAAGCTTGAACGTACCCTTCTTCGCCTTGTAGCCCGCCTTTACAAGATTCTTTAGCGCCTTCTTGCCAAGAGCATGCTTCTTGCGCGAAACAATGCGTCCATGCTTTGTCTTCATGAGGTCCTTGCGTGTAAGACCGCCGGATGTGTGCTTAGCCTTGCCATGATAAACAGAAGCTTTTGAGCCAACTGCAGGCATTTTGCTGGCACCTCCAAATAGTTTAACTCCAAAAAATGATAATCCCCCCTTTTTAGCCTTCTTTGTTCTTTTTCCACCCTTCATAGCATGAGTTGTTGTAGCCATAGCATCAGTTGTTGTAGCCATACGACTACCACCATACGTCATCTTATTTCCGCCCTTCATAGACATTCCAGAAGGACCCATTCCATGTGTTGTAGTCATTCCAGAAGAACCCATTCCAGGAGGATACCTCATTGCAGGAGGAGGCATATTAGGACCAGTCATTCCAGTAGCCATATTATAATTAGTAGTCTGATTTAATTTATCCGCGCCTGGAAATTTATCTTATTTATTTGTTCACAATAATTACGAATTGTTAAAATGTTATAAATCCCTGCAAAATGAACTAAAAAATGCCCAGGTTTCCATAATGGTTGTCCAGGAAGCCCTTGAATATAAGAATTAAATCGCGTATGATCGGAAGTAATTTCTACATGGGCCAAATCATCTGGGACATTTTCCAACAATTTAATAATCCCCGCATTTTCCCACCAAATATGATACAAGAGATCGGTTTGCTCACCAACCCGTTTCCAAAAATCTCTGGCCCACGCCGTATTTCTAAAAAAAATATTCCCAGAATTTATATGCCCACACGCATCTATACACATTAGCATATCTTTATTATTCGGAAAATGCGGTAAAATGTGGTCTTCAATCGTTAAACTGCTATTTGTAATAAGTACGTCTGCATCGGATAGCCAAACAATTGCGCCCTCCTCTAAAACAGAAAGAACAGATAAGATAAAAGGGATCTTTGACCATGCAATAGGCCTACTTCTATCCCAATGCTCTTCACCACCCCGAATATAATTATATCCATGATTCAAAGCATATAATTTCTTTAAATCAAGGCATTCTTTTAATCCTTGACAATAATCATGACCTATTGCAAGTGTTAAAATCGTAATCATTATATATAAGTTGTTTAGAAGCGTTTAGACCAGGCTAAAAAAATTGAAGACCTGTAACCCTTAAAACTTCTTGTAGCCATGGTATATACGTATACTAAGAACTCAGATGGTCATTTCATTTGTCAAAAGTGTTCTAAGACATATGTTCATCAAAATGCAATGCATTATCATCTGAAAACTCATGAAGGTAAACTACCCTTTGAATGTTCATCGTGTAATAAACAATTTCTTCATGCATCCACGCTGAATCTTCATAAGAAGGTTCACAATCATGAGGAGCAGGAGCGTGAATATAAGTGTCCATCTAAACAGTGTAACTACAAAGGAGCGCTAACAAAGGCGAACCTGTTAATTCATTACGTTAGAAAGCATTGTTCAACTGAGATCAATGCCATTCTAGACCATAGTGGCCCAAGCTATAAGTGCACCGTATGTGTAAAGGAAATGAAGTCATTGACTGCGTTTCATTATCACACTATTAAGTGTATTAGCGGACTTGATAGTCAGCGCCTAGAAGAACTAGAATCTATTGTTTAGCCTTCATGCTATCAATATTCAGTACTATATTTTTAATATTATAGCCCAAAGCGCCAAATCCAGCAATTAGAAATAATTCATAAAAGGGTCTTTCTGTTTTTTTGGAAGCATATCCAACCCAAAGAAGAAGAGGGGCAACTAATACTAAGTGTATAAGACTTAACCATACACTAGATGATTTTGCATATAGCCCTATAATAGTATAATAACCACTATAGACTAAAAGGAGCAGACCTATGCCATATAATACATTGTAAACCCATTCAGGAGTTGCAGCCCGTTGAAATCCAACATATAATAACAGAGGAACTGCAAATATAATATATAGTATTGATGTTATGAATTGCATATTCATTTCTATTTATCACAAAGATTATTCACCCATTCAATAACTTTAATACTATTACTGCTCTGAAACTTTCCAACAATCATCTTGTTTTTGACAGCAAGAAAATAAGGGATTGAGCGGACCTCACAGTAGCCTGTAGTATGAGGATTTAGGTCAACATCACACTTTAGCCAATTAATATTATCATTTTCTGATTCAATAAGGGGGAGGTCTAGGCTACGACATGCACCACACCATGATGCCGTAAAATATACAATACTAAACTCTGGTAACTTTTCAGACACGTGCTCGCCACGCCCAAGAAGCCCCTCAAACTCTTCATGGCTCGTTAAAGACTTCATTTTTATAGAAGTATATAGAATTTATTGTTTAGACCTAAGATAATTTAAACTAAATCCTCCTAAAATAACAAGGGCTAAGATTCCAAGAAATGGAATATCCTCCTTTGAGCCACCAGTTTGGGGCGTTAGTTTATTAATAAATGACGATAAGGGTGGTAATAAGTTTTTTCCACCTCCACTCATAGGTCTTCCTATTTCAGATACAGCAGGCGTTACTGCTCCAGCTACACTGCTAGAAGCAGGCTTTTGCATAAGTAGCCCAATTCCTGCTGCAAGAATAAAAAGTGCACCGCCTCCAGCAGTAGCATAAGCAGTATACTTGCCAATTGAATCTGTAATACTTGATGGAAGATATTTAGTTACAAAGGCAAGGCCTGAAAAAGATGTTGCTGCAAGAATTAAACTTAACAACGGAAAGGTAAGATTCCATTTTCCATTATTTCCATCAGTAGTTGGTATTGCTGATATTGGAAGTGGTGGAATAAACCCACCTTCATCAAATTTTTTATCACTCAATATTCTGATGCAATCAAAGATATACCATGGAGGTGCAAAAATAAGAATGTATGATAGCACTTTTGCAACTTCATTAACATATAGATGATTAGCAAATAATCCTATTGCAATGCCTAAGCCATAGACTGCAGCTTTTATACCAGCAGTAATTGGGAGGCCTACTGCAGAATAATTTAATCCAAAATATCCTGTTGGAGGAAAGATTGTTAAAAGCATTAAAGCTGTTTTTCCAAGTTGTATACCAGTTGCATTAAATAATGATGGAGCAGTTGGCAACCCACTGCCAATTGGTAGTGCTGATATTCCTGGTATACTCATCGCCCCTTCTGGTTTAAACAGCGCTTAGATTTTGAATACAAGTCCTGCAAACCCATCTACAACTCTTAAAACATTGTGATTTGTTGTATAGATTCGTATGCTTGCATTTCCACGTGGAGGCACATAATTTGGATCGCCAACCTGAATCGAAACACTTGGATCTGGTCGGAGAGCAACAAGTAACTTCATTACATCAATACGGCTTGCGTTTAAAGAACCAGATGGCTGTAATTCTTCAGGACGTAAGGCAAATGAATATACATAAATAAAATTATCGGTTGGAACATTTGTATGATACTGGTATGGTTGCACTAGTCTAAAATATCCGGCATCTCTAATTTCGAATCGGTCATAGCCATCAACTTGTAATACTGCTTGTTGTAAAAGATCACGGCGTGCTCCAGGTTCTTGTACTGATACACTACTATAGTTAAACCACTCATTGTATGTTTCCATTACATCACGCTGTA
>Ga0304728_1001613_pt1 | contig 15644 bp, 16 predicted proteins | sample C_130625_MF_Meta_FD_190476 | JGI IMG/M metagenome (GOLD analysis project Ga0304728, IMG submission 190476) | Freshwater microbial communities from Lake Croche, Canada to study carbon cycling - C_130625_MF_MetaG (v2) (version 2) | ecosystem: Environmental > Aquatic > Freshwater > Lake | place... | reverse complement strand
AAAAAAAAACTGAAATATGGTGCAACTTTTTAGATATGAAAAAAAAAATATTCAAGAACAAACATTATCAGTTTCATAACCAAATACAAACAGATGGAATTAGTTGTTGTTTATTATTTATTAGAAAAGATTTGAAAGATAAGAAATGGGGTTCAAGAGTTCCTGTTTTACAAGAACAAGATTTTCATACAATAGAAGATTTATCCAAAGAACAATTAGATACATTGAAAGACAGAAATATAGTTGGTTGCGACCCTGGTAAGCATTCATTAGTGTATATGATGGATAAAAAAGGAAACAAATTAGAATATACTGCATCACAAAGAAAAATAGAAAGTTATGGAAAACGAAACCAAAGAATATTATTACAAGAAAAGAAGAAACATAAAATTATAGAAAAAGAAACAAGATTATCAATACAAAATAGCAAATCGGTTGATTATGATAAATTTAAAATGTATATTGTAGAAAAAGATAAGTTAAATAAAGAAACAACTGATTTTTACAAGAAAGAAGTTTGGAGAAAAATGAAATTTAGACAATATAGTTATGGTAAAAAAAGTATTGATACATTTTTGAATAAAATAAAGGAAACATTTGGAGAAATTATACTTATTGGTTATGGAAATTGGAGTAGGTCTTCACAAATGAAATATACTATGCCTACACTCAATAAAGGATTAAGAAAATTAATTCATAAAAAGTATGATACAATAACTATTAATGAATTTTATACATCTCAAAAGTGTTGCGAATGTCGTAATCCATTAAAGCATTACAAAGATACAAAAGGAGTAGAGATATACAGATTATTTACTTGTTCTAACTGCGTGAGTTGCGAAAACAAAAATGTCGTATTTAGAACAAGGGATAAGAATTCTGCAATAAATATACTGAACTTAACTGAATGTTGGATACATAACCAAACAAGACCAGTAGAGTTTCAGTTTCAAGCATCGTCTTTCACCTGTGGAAACAAAAAGACAGGGTTAAGTAAGACAATCGGCGTTAAGCAATAACCTCATAAGAGTAAGCACGCCTGTTGATTTTACATTTATTAATTATTTTTTATGCCGTTAAAATCGGCGTTTGAAATGTTAAAAGGTGTAAGATAGGTTATTTCAAATATTATATAACAATCCATTATCAATTTTTTATGGAATTCTCGAGAATTGCTCTTTTTTATTGATTGAAACTTATATCTTCTACTCACCTTTGTCAAAAAAGAGAACATCTTTCAAATTAATTGACTCTCTTTGTACTCACCTTTGTCAAAAAATTGATTCTCTTTTTTCACAAAGACTCTTAATATCCAAACCAAAAAACCAATCATTAACCAAAAATGTTGTCAATCAAATCGATTAAAATTCAAAGACCAGATTCTTCTGTGTTTACATTAGAAGAATTAAAATTTAACAACATCGAAGCTTTTCAAGAATTCTTAAAATTCTTCGATTCTAAATCCGCGAATATCATTCCTGCGTCATCTGAGGATGAACCCGATTTATTGGATATGGCGTTTGTCGAGGAATCGAATTCACCAAACCAAAATGCAGAACAAGAAGCCAAACCTAAATCCGGTTCTTCCTCATATAATAGGGCATATTATGAAAAAAAAAAGGATGACCCTGATTATAAAGCCAAATGCAAGTCGCGTTCCAAAGAATATTATGAAAAAGTAAAAAACGACCCTAATTATAAAAGAAAGAAAAGTGAAGATAATAAGCGTCGTCGCCAAGAAAAGAAAAATCAAAATACGGTCACTATCCAAGCCGAAATCTAAAGAAAAAATAAAAATAAAAAATAAAAAAGAGGCGAAAGCCTTTTTTTATTGGATGGGTGATAATAATTTCTACCTATATGGTAAGTAGAAATGACTATTATAAAAAAAGAAAAAAAAGGAAATATAACTATATATACTGTCGAAAAAGACTATGAGGATGATAAAATGGAAAAGAAAATGAATAAAATGTTGAAACGAGATGACATTGATACGATTATAGACCATAACGCTGATGTTTATACTTCAGAAGGAAAACTACTATTAAGATTTAGAAAAAATGCTTTAAAAAAAGATAATACCGATGCTTTTTATGATAATGTTATCAAATTCGCCAAAAATGTATCCGGAAACCGTGGTAGTGCTACCGGTAGTAAAAACAAAAGTGTTTGGACAAATCCAAAAGTAATGTCCAATATCTTCGGTTTTTTTGACCGCTGGTCGCCTATTCAAAAAGTTATGTTTAGACGTTTGAATAAATACCCTTCCGTAGATGTTCGTGAGTGCCGTTTCAATATGGATTATCCCGAAGAATATAAAAAAACTATCCCTCTTATAAAAGAAATCGATAGTCTTTATGAAAAACTCACTCCCGACCAATACGCAAAACAACGTAAAAAAGCCAATCAAACCCACTTCAAAATTCCTGGTACCTCATTCACCACCGTTACCACGAATGTAAATTATCAAACATCTGTACATACCGATAAAGGTGATGATGAAGAAGGATTTGGTAATTTAGCGGTCATTGAAAAAGGTCATTATGATGGTGGCGAAACCTGCTTTCCACAATATGGTATTGGTGTCGATGTGAGAACCGGAGATATGTTATTTATGGATGTCCATCAACCTCACGCCAATTTACCCATCAAACCAGCAGATAAAGAATCATATCGATTATCCATTGTCTGCTATTTACGTAAAAATATTTGGTTGAGAACCAAAAATAAAACCCGTAAGTTTTATGAAAGACATCGTAAAACGATGAAAAATATGCGTAGTGCGAAGGAAAGTGAATAAGAGTTATACTGCATTCTCTATAAAGTATTCGTGGAGCCCTCCGTATCATCATCTAGTAATGGTTCATTAAAATGATTACTAGTTGCAGTCATTTCTCTAGTTACATTTGTGTTTTTTTGTGAATATTTTTTTGATTCAACCATTATTCCTTCATCCACATATTTACCATCTTTTATTGAGCGTATATCCGCTAATATTTTTTTCGATATATTATTATTGGTTCGTTCAATTGCATTGATAAGTGATGCTAAAACATTCAACCCCACACCAATCCATATGTATTCCCTTACATTATACCCGGTTGCAATAGTGGTGGTTAGAATACCTGCGGATTGAACAATATGAAATAAATATATCAATATCATATTCGTTTCATTGAGGCATTGGCGTTTCTCAATAAATCGTTTCAAGTCAGCGAGAACATTTTCTTCAAATACTTTTTTTATTTGTATAGAAACACTTTCTTTATCAGAAGTCATTTATATTATGTATAAGGAAAAGAAAATAAAAAATATAGTATAATATATTATAGAAGCATATAATATAGAATGCAACAACCTCTCGTCGGTATTCTGATTGATAAATTTGAAATATATTCATTAACTATTATAAAAAAATATATAAATGAGCTTGACTTAGATAAACAAAAAACATTCCATAAATATGAATTAGATAATGGTATTGTTATACAAAATTCTATCGATACTATAAAATATGGTAAAATATATAATATATTAACACAACATTTTCAAAATTCGAGAGTAGAAACCATAGATGACATGAATGAACTCTATGTTTCGAGTATAGGCGCTTCTGGGTCGGATAAAGTATTTGAAACAATGCATATCGATGGTCCTTTTCATTTACTACCGTTTTGTACTGTTTTGAGAACCATTGTCGCCATAAAAGGTAATTCTAGTGTTTTTACTGATTTCCCCTTTCATAATGAATCTTATCGTATTCTAACGAATGAATATATTGCGTTCGATTATAACCGCGACGTCCATTATATCCGAAAAGATTCGGCAATTGACGATAATTCTGACCGTATTATATTAAAATTACATTATATTGTTACGCCGGAGTTTTTACCCAGACCCATTTCGAGATTCTATAAATATTTACATTATAAATATAATTCCACGATGAGAACCCTGTTTTTGAAATCACAAGAAGAAAATGCTTTGGCTTCTTTTATTAATAATGGTACTGTTGCTTATTGTTATTTATATACATATATAGGTTATTGGAATACCATATTATTAGCTGTTTTATTCTTCCAGTGGCTCGTTTGATTTTTGTGTTTTTCGCAGTTTAGATGCGGTCTTTTTCATTGTTTTATTATTATCGGTCTTTACATTACGTAAGCGAACTTCCGCCATACCATTTTCACGATGAAATACCGTAACAATATCAGGATATTTTTTGACTAAATATTGTGCGGCGTGTTCATTTGATTCAAATCGTTCTTTTGTCTTTTTTCCTAGACCACCATCCGAATGAAATTTAGTCTTGATAGTAATATTATTATATCTTAATACTCCTCCGTCTTTTTGGAAATATAATATACTTTGTTCGAAATCCTCCTTCTCTTTTATCTCTGATGATGGTTGCAATTTCGAATCGTGGCGATTGATAAATCCATACATCGTTCCTAAAATAAACTTTAAACTGGTAGTGATATTGTTTTTCATAAAAAATGGATTACTGACTGGATAAATTCCCCATAAATATAGTTTTTCTTTATCCAAACACTGAAAGGCCTCTTTAAAAAAGGTATCCACCTTTTTTATTTTCACTAATTTGGTCGTTCCTTTGGCACGAAATATCCCCTCTACATCATCATCTAAGGATACTATTTTTTTACCTTCGGGAAAATACTTGATGATGAATTTTCTTTGTTTGGTAATACCTTTTACCCCCACGATGATTTTACCATACATCGATTTTGGTATCGCCTTTTCATATTCCTTTTCTTCTTCTACATTCGCTACAAAAATATGGATTTTCGATGGACTCACACCACCATCTATCAATGTTTTCAATGATTTTTCTTGTAATATATGCTGTCTTTTATATGAGGGTATCACTACTATATAATCACTCATTCTTTTTACTATATATATAGAATTTATTTTTCACTGGTTACTAGATAATAGCCGTGATATCCAATACTCGTAAAGGCCAACATTATCAAGATCTCAAAAGCAAAACGTTTGGTTTCTTCTTGCTGGTAACCAATATACACCAATAATGGTGCTATCAAAAACATATGAATATAATTGACCCATCCGGATTCACCCTTTACTAAATGTCTATAGGCTTTATAACTATGAAATAAAAAGATTAGAATTCCAGTCACAAATAGTATTTGGAATAGAAATTTAGGTATCTCCGTTCTTCGAATACCCACGTATAAAAAGAGAGAACCTATCATAAAAATATGAAATAGCTGAACGAAATATCTTTTCATATACTATATACTCAGTAAAAAATGCATAAAGGGCGTTTTCATTATAATAACACCGAAATCAAACATCATAATGGTAAAAAAACCATACGTAAAGTCTGTATCAAAAATGGTAAAGGCTATAAAAGTGTTTGTCGTTACCATAAAGGTAAATGCTGTGGTACCGTGAAAAAAAACCTTTTACCACATCATATCGATAAAATTCGTCACGGGAAATTTATCCCCGGTTTATTTTCAGATTGTACTACTACACAAGGAAAGAAAACTCGTAAACATCGTAAATCCAAATATTAGTAATTTATTCTGAACAAAACAATACACACATATTCACTGCTTCTATATTATGTTCGGGTGTTTGAAATAAACGCTTTATCATATCATCATCTCGAAATCGTACGGTATAATCTTGTTGTATATTATTCCGTCCAATACGCCCCATAGCCTGTAATGTTTTTTGTTGGGTCATATTCATCAAATCTTTTCCTATAAATCCATGACAGAATTGATAGTTTGTACCATATATATAATCACTCGATGCAATGATTATAAATAAACATTGTGTATCGGCTAATCGTTTCATTATTTCCATATAGTGAATATTCGGGTTTTCCATAAACATTCCGATTCCTAATAATAATAATACCTTTAAATTATTTTCGATATCCAATAACATTATCTTTTTAACCGTTTCTTCATCGATATTTGGTAAGAAGGCATTCGTATGAATTTCACTCGTGGGTGCCCATATATCCTGATGTGGTTTGGTATTCGGTATATACATCGGGTCTAATGCAATCATACGAATTTCTCTACGTATTTTATTGATTTCATCCATATATTTTTGTGATTCTTGTGTTAATCGTTCACTTTGACTACCATCTCCAGCGACATCTTTATTTTGATTCGACTTACTTATTAATCCGGCTGATTTTTGGTTCTTACTCGTGGAATCAAATGTTTTTGATTGTTTTTCTAATATTAAATTTTCTAAATGTTCTATTTGTTGTACAATTTCATTATTTTTACTTATCTTAGCTAGAATCGCCTGGAATACAGTAGGTGAAATGTTCGATTGTTGTATATAGAAATTACCTATTTTTTTCACATCATCTGTCAAGAATATGGTTGGTCCATCGGTTAATGTATAAGCATCCGCGGTAGTTATCAATATTCCATTGGTAGTAGTTTTGACTTCTTGGTGTAAATTAGGTGAAGATACACTATTCATTCGGGTCAATACAGAGGGATTTGTATCAGGTCTTAATGTATTCGTATTCATCGCGCTGTCTAGACTTTTCGTTTTACGTATAACGGATTCCTTATATTTACGTACCTGTGATAATTTCATAGTTTCATAAATTGGTTTCCAATCCGATTCCTTGATTTGGCGTAAGACTCGTAAATAATAGTTTTTCATTGAATTCATTGTGATATCGATAATTCCTCCTTCAAAATAGGTATCAATTGAATATGTTTCATCAATAAAATCTTCCTCATCCATATACTGAATAAATCGGATAATTTCACGTAAATCGAAATATCTCAATAGAGTTTTATTTTCTTCACAGAATCCAATGCATCTTTGTAATTCGTTATATTCTGAATATAATAAATGCGGTAATACACAATATCCATCTTTATTCAATATAGGAATGGATTTACGACAATCATAACTCGTAATCGTATGTATTTGGTCACAATCGAATTTCATTCGAAAATCATTAAGAACCTCTCCTATTTCATCTTCTTTGGGAAGTGTAGCACACGATAATACCATATTCGGTATCTTGTTTTCACACCAATTTCTATGTATCGTAGCGTGTAAATCGTGTTTTTCATAATCCATCGTGATGGTAGGCTCATCCCAATAGGTAATAATATCATCGGTTTTATTGAATGCTAACATATAATGCATTGCACATAAATAGGATTGTACATCACATATCATAATTTCTACTTTCGAACCTTCACTATTATCTACTTTTGCAATGGCTCCTGAACGTTTATTTTTAGTATAGTTTACAGCAGAGAAATAATGTAATCGGATGTCACTGGTGGTATCACAACCAAATGCGAAAGCCACTTTTTTTTCCATTGAAATCGCTGATTTGGCGAGTGCTAACCCAATATGTCTGGCTACACATACAAATATAATACGATATTGATTTGATAATCCGATGGGAGAAAGAGTTTTACCGGTGCCTGTTGGAGCGGTATATAATACTAATTTTGACTTACCATAATTATTTTTACAAAATGTAAATAGGTCTTTTTGATGTGAGAATAATGATTTATCTTCGTATTTTAATAAATATTTGTTTTGCTCAATGAATTCATAAGCATTTTCGATAATGTTACTGATATTTGTATGATTTGATATAACGTCCACTAATTTATTGGTGATTTCCATTACGTACTTATTTATATTCGTTATCGTGGTTTTTCGTAGTTGTAAAAGAGTATATAAATAGAATGCATATGTAGGGCTTTTTTTTATAAGATTTTTTAATAATTCATGTAATAGTTCTATAATTAAATATTCATATATTTGTGATGTATTTTGATTTATATTATTATCCATATTTTGAATACGAATACTATCAGCACTTTTCAGGCGTTTTATGGATGACCCGTGTAAGGTATCATCGACTCGTATATTGAATGGTTTTCCATATTTTTCTATGATTTCATTCATCGATTTTTCGAAATACTTTTGGTATAAAAAGTATTCGGTTTCGGGTGTGATTTCTATTTTTACAAATGAATATAAGGATTGATGTTGGTTTGAACGAATGTTTATGTTTTCGTATCCATCGATAATCATTTTTAATATATGTTTTTCATCCACCGATATCGGGGATTCAATACTTTCCCATTCTTCACGTGATAATTTTGATTGTGTCAAGTCCATTTTTGGTGATTCGCTTCGTATGTTATAATATATTATCTTTTTATTACGATATTATAATTCAATTTTCTTAAGAGTTCGTTACGAATTCGCTTTGATAATAAATAATTTCATATAAAAGTATCTATACTTGAACTTCAATTTGAACTTCAACTATATATGGAAAAAGAATATAAAAACTAGGCGAATATTATGGTATTATTATTATGTTATCTAGTGTCTTCAGAACATCCGGTCGTTCAATATCCACCAAAGCGGGTACAATTTCGGCAATGAATGTCTTCGAAAGTAGTTGCTATTATAAAATAGATTTCAAAATCAATGAAGAAAGTAGTGTGAAAGAAGCGGTCATTCGACTAAGTGCTTTCAATATTGGTTGCTTAGCGGTAACGAATGCATCAAATAAAGTAGTCGGTGTATTTTCAGAACGTGATTATATCAAACGTGTAGCATCCTTGGATAGAAATTTTCAAGATACCAGAGTCAAACAAGTATGTACCTATGAACCTAATATTATTATCGCTAAAAAAGATGATACAGTTGAAACGTGTATGAATAAAATGATGTTCAAAGATATTCGCCATTTATTAGTGATCGATGATAAGAACGAAGAATTCATTGGAATGATTTCGATTAAAGATTTGATTACACCCTCGGTAATTTAAAACGCCGTTTTACAGAGTAAAAAATATCCAAGGGTATAAAATCAATAGTAGGAGTTTCACCTACGATGGTCTTACTTTTTCATCTTCCTTGTTTTTACTTGAAGATGTGAAAGACGAAATATGGAAACATAATGGTCGTTCTTGTTTGTCTATCCAACAACTTGTTAATTTCATTATGTTTATTGAGGAATTAGCATCTCTTGTTCTAAATACGATTTTTTTGTTTTCGCAACTCACGCAGTTAGAACACACCAATAATCTAAATACTTTATCCCCTTTTTTATCCTTGTAATATTCCAAATCATTATTACAATCACAACACTTTTTACTTGTATTACATTCGTTTATAGTAATAGTATCATATTTCTTATGGATTAGTTTTCTTAATCCTTTATTCATTGTAGGCATAAAATGTTTCATTTGTGTGCTTCTACTCCAATTACCATAACCAATAAGAATATTTTCCCCAAATGTTTCTTTGATTTTATTCAAAAATGTATCTATACTTTTCTTACTATAACTATATTGACGAAACTTCATTTTCCTCCATACTTCTCGTTTATAAAAATCGATTGTTTCTTTATTAAGTTTATCTTTCTCAACTAAATATGTCTTGAACTTTTCATAATCAACGGATTTACTATTTTGAAACGATAAATTAGTTTCTTTTTCAACAATACCTTTTCGTTTTCGTTCTAATAATAATATCCGTTGATTTGTTTTTACTTTACTTTCTCGTTTCCTTTGTGGTGCTGTATATTGTAATTTGTTTCCATTTTTATCCATCATATAAACTAATGAACGCTTACCTGGGTCACAACCTACAATATTTCGCTTTTTCAAATTATCTAACTGTTCCTTTGATAAATCTTCGATATTGTAAAAATCTTGTTCTTGTAATACAGGCATTCTACTTCCCCATTTTTTATCTTTCAAATCTTTTCTGATAAATAATAAGCAACAACTAATTCCATCAGTTTGTATTTGATTATGAAATTGATAATGTTTATTTTTGAATATTTTATTATTTAGATTTAACATATTAGACCATACTTCACTTTGATTATCTTTTACATTACTTAATAATTCACCCTTCTTCACTTTATTACCTTCTTTATCTTTTTCTGGACAAAACAAGTTTATCAAACTGGCGGTATCAATAATGATGTGTTTTGGAATAATATTATTTCGTAATGGTAAGGGTTGGAATAATTTACTTTCTTTTTTTTCTAATACATTATTCATATACAGCATTCCGTTCAAATATTCAAATGGTCTTACTTTGATATCATAATGTATTGTTTTCTTAATTTCACTTGGTAAAATATGAGATAAATGAGTGAGTTTCCAGTTGGAAAACATTTCATCTGTATCGTTCAATTCTAATAATTGTTTCTTGAATTGAAATAATGTTACTTTGTCTTCAGTAATTTCATTGGTAGTTTTATTGATAAATCGTAGAAAATGTTGAATGAAATGTTCTTGAAAGTTATTATGAAGAGATGTATGTATTTGCGTTGCTAAATAGGGTAATAAAAATGAAGTATTTTTCAAATTGTTTTTTACGTGGTTCAATAAGGGTTGATATTCGGTTTTGTAAAATGTGTCTAATATTTCTAATAATTCAGTATCCTTACATTTCTTCCCTCTATTATCGCGACTACCTAACGATTTGATACAATACAAAATAAAAGTTTCGTCAATGATAGGCAATGTGGCGTTATTTGTATAACAATTCAAAATATACAACCGAATAAATTGGTATGTATGAATAACTAAATTATTCATTTCAAAAACTAAATTATGAATGACAGGTTGTATTGTATCACGATTTAGAAGAATAGTTTTGAGTGGTATTTTGAAAGTTTTGTAAGCGGGTTTTTCATTATTCCTAAACTCTTTGAATGTGTCTTTTGGTTTTTTCTTTTTCACCATTCTATATATTTACTAAAGATAATATTTATATAAATTTTAACGCAAAAACTTATATAATGCCTAAATGTTTTCTACCATAGATTTTTCTTTTTCATTCTTTAGTTTTTCTTTTTTATTCAAATATGCTTTTCTTGCATATTCTTTTTTCTTTTCAGGAGAAACTTCATATACATAATTAGTTTTTTCCTTATATTCTTTTACTTTTTGTTTGATATCTTCTTTATGATTTTCATAATAAGTTTTACTGCGCGAAGGTGCTGTGTAATTTTTTAGTTTTTCTTTTAATGTTTTATTCTCATCTTCCAATAATTTGTTTTTATTAATTAATTCTTCAATATTCATTTAGTTTGTTATTACAAAATATTTTTATATAATTTTCAAATCAAAAATATATAAAAAACGGCGTTTTAAATTACTAAGGGTGTAAAGAAATATTACAAAAAAATAGTGATACCATTACTCGTCTGAGTGACTTCAAAATTGGTAAGGGTGCTTTTTTCGGTAGCGAGTAAGGTGACGAAGATTTGATAAAAAAAGGCTTGTTTAATTACATATATCTTATAAAATTATTTACTTGGAATATTTATCACAGAATTCGTTAAATATCTCCGGGCATTTGATTTCCATTGTTTTTATATCTCTTCTACACATTGGGCAATTCGGAGTACATTTCGAACGGTCAGTATCTAGTTTTTTCATAATACATTCACCACAAAATTCGTGATTACAATTCGTTGTTAATATATTGATTGTTTTTACTTCTTCTAAGCATATTGGGCATTCTTTCTTTTTATTTAATTCATCATACGTTTCTAAACATAATAATAAACTTTCAACTTTCCACAGTCTTAATTCATTCATTGGTGTTATTCCATTATTTAAATTTATTTGTTGTAATGCTACACTAAAACCACTATATATTATTCTTTGAGTATTTGGTGATTGACCATTATATATTCCTTCTAACCAATCAAATACAATTTCGATGATTTCACCACTGGGTCTTTGTATCATTTCTTCTTCATTTATCATTGTTAACATAATTGATGTTATAATTTCGTCTAATGGTTTATTTGGATGTTGTGTGATAAGGTGTTCGATTTTTCTAAAATTATTTATATATTGTTTTACTTGACTATCAATCAATGGTTGCATTAAATTATTTACTAATTCCGGTTTTTTTAATTTTGTAGGTAATTGTAAATGATTCGCTATTATACGTAATGTTTTTCTAGTTAAACAAAAGGTTAAGAATTTATATAAATCATCTCTGTTTTCACATATTTCAACTCTATTTTTCACATCTCGTATTAATACTTGCATTTGTGGGTCATCGCATTGTTTATAATTATGTCCTTCTTTATTACAAAATGTACAGCATCTTATTTTCTTTTCTTTTGGGTTTTCTTCGATTGGTTTTGATTCTGATTCCATTCTTTTAGTAAGTGTTTTTGGTTATTGGTTATTGGTTATTGGTTGTTTTTGGTTATTTGGGTTGTTTGGGTTGTTTTTGGTTATTGAATAAAAAAGTAATTCAATTTTTTATTCGAAATTGCATATAATCGTATTTGAATTCTATGTAATTTATTTTCTGGATTTTCTTTGTTTTCTTGATTTTCTATTTTTTCTTGATTTTCTGGATTTTCTAGATTTTCTAGATTTTCTACCTCCACTAGCGTTTACGCCATAACCTTGAAATTTTTCTATTATGTAATCTGTAGTCATTGACAATGCGTTATACATTTTATATTTTGCATCGACCTTAATAGGAACACCCGTTATTGCCTCGTCTTCTAAAAATTCACGAGTTGCACGTTGATTTACACCAGTCGCCTTTCGTAATATATCGTTTGGAGTATTCATAATTGGTGACGACGCATTTTTTATAAATATTATTTTTGTTTGGTCTAAACCTTTTGCTTCTGCATATTCTAACATATCAATTAAAGAACTCTTTACACAATGAGTTCTTGCTTCTCCACAAATATATACTGTATTTTGGTCCTCTTTAGTTCCAAGTAAATTATCTAACAATTCAGTATTCAAATTTGTTTTTAAATTTACTTTTTTAATAACTTTGTCATATGTATCTGCAGTACCATCTAACAAATCTTTAACATCAGTATTTTTACCACCTTCGTATGCAAAAGCTTGTACTTTTTCATATTCTGGATTTTCTTCAACTGGATATTCGGCTTTGAATATACTATACATTTCCGCCAAATTATTTTGGCCTTTGATATGATATTTGACTTTATTACCTAATACTGTTAATTTATCTTGTAATATTTTAGCTACTTCATGTCCATTAGTTTTTTCAAGACAATGCTCAAACCATATAAAGCATCTTTGCCCGTGGGTGTTCGCACCTGTATCAAACCACTTCAAATATTTATATACATAATCGTTTAAATCTACATTTTTAGGAGTAATGGTGATTTCACGTTTGTCAATTATGCTTTTGCCGGTAATGATATTAGTTTTGTTATCGATACTTAACTCCCAAATAGAGTTAGGAATAGCTTGTTCATTCGTTTGTTCCCAAAATCCTGGATGACCAATGTGGTTTGGTGTATGTGTATCAAGAGATACGTGTATTTCATTTATATTGTCTCCAACCTCCTTTAACATCGTGATTAATCGGTCATAATCTGCAGTAGCACCATTTACCGCCAAGGAACCTCCTTCAGTAAAACTGTTTTGCGGGTCAATGATAAGTAGTTTAACCTTTCCTTTTTTAACGGAACTTGCCATCTTTCACAAAAAAATATATATATATTATACTCACAAAATTACAATTGTAAAATCTCCTAAAATATATATTTTTCACTCTAGAAATTACAGTCATATTCGATTTCCTCATTTTCCTTGATTTTATTAGCTAACCACGTACATAATTCATCCCTCGACATAAATTGTAATATTTTTATATTTTCTTTCATCAACTCATATTTTCGCATAATAACATCCAATTTATTCGATGTCATTATAGTATCATTCATAATAAAACCTTGGTTCCATTCATAATCCGAACAATTACATACATAACTACGATTTGCCTGACAACTATGACAATAAAATTCTATACATTCGGAATTGAAATGGATTTCGTATGATTTTTTATCATCGAGACCAAATGATAATACTTTGAGATAATGACCTTGGCCATTCCCAAATACGATTTTCTCTAATTGTAGCATATTCATTTTTCTTTTTAAAGATAATTGGTTGATGTGTTTTGGTTGATGTGTTTTGGATATTTGTTTTGGTTATTTGTTGTTGGTAAAAAGATAAAGTAATTCAATTTTACAGATAAAAAATATAGAGCAATAAGATAATATATTCTATGTTCTCATCATTATTTCAAACTAACTATAAAAAAATCAATTTCGAAGATGTACAAACCGCCATTAAAAATACCCATCGATATCTAATCATAAATACTCTCTTCATTGGAGACCAAAGTTGTCTCATTCAAACCACTTTACCATATGAACTAGAAGAAAAAACCATCAATGATTTATTAGCAAGTTATGATTTATCGACCAAACATATTATCATATATGGGAAAAATACCAACGACGAAACCGTGGAAACGAAATATAAACAATTGAATAGTTTAGGATTTAGTAATGTATATATGTATATGGGTGGAATATTCGAGTGGTTACTATTACAAGATATTTATGGTACGGAAGAATTTCCGACAACCACAAAAGTTCTCGATATTTTGAAATTTAGACCCAAACGGATATTATAACGATGAAGATTGATTTTTTACAAACCATTCAACTGTTTTTTGAATACCATTCTCAATATTCGTAAATTTAAAATCGCCAATTTTACTCAATAATTTTTCAACAGAAACGGTTTTTTTATATTGTCCATCACTATAAGATGAATCAAATACTATTCTATTTTCATAACCATAACTCTTTGCAATTAGTCTTCCAATATCTCTAATACTTATTTCGTGAGATTCTGGTACTGATAATATAAGATTATTATCATTATGATTTTCCATTATTATCATTATTAGTTTTGCTAAATCTTCCGAATAGATAAATTGGCGCAGTGGACTACCAGTACCCCTTATAACAAAATCTTCATTGTTTTCCTTTGCTAAAAAACATTTATGAATAAGAGCAGGTAACACGTGTCCATCCTCTAAATCAAAATTATCGTACGGTCCATATACATTTGTAGGCGATACACATATAAAATTATCACCGTAATTTTCCCTATATACATTAGAATGAATTTCTAACATACGTTTTGAATAAGCATATGCATAATTTGAATAATGAGGTGGTCCATTATGTAAAAACGTTTCGTCTATCGGATATGTAACATTATCTGGAAAAATACACGTTGATAAACACGATATTAATTTTTCTACTTTGTAATCATGACAACATTTAACAACATTGTAATTTATAATTAAGTTCTTTTCTAACATTTCAACTTTATTATTCATATTTTTATACAAACCACCTACACACGCAGCCAAATGAATAACATAATGTGGTTTATATCTTTCAAACATTGCCTTTGTTTCATCAAATAAAGATAGATCGAAATCTTTAGATGAAATATAAATAAACTTATATTTATCTATATACTCTTTAGATATAGCCTTTACACTATTTCCTACTAAACCTGTACCCCCTGTTACTAAAAGAACTTTCATATTATATATAATAAAAATGTTTTAAGTGTGAACTAAAATCTTCAAAATATAATTTTTTGTATATGAAATATATTCCTATAATATAAAGAATGATGCAAAACGTATTATTTTGGATTCCCATATTATTATTGATATTGTTCATCATTATAAAAAAGAAATATAAAAATGATTTCGAG
>Ga0304728_1001611_pt1 | contig 15677 bp, 21 predicted proteins | sample C_130625_MF_Meta_FD_190476 | JGI IMG/M metagenome (GOLD analysis project Ga0304728, IMG submission 190476) | Freshwater microbial communities from Lake Croche, Canada to study carbon cycling - C_130625_MF_MetaG (v2) (version 2) | ecosystem: Environmental > Aquatic > Freshwater > Lake | place... | reverse complement strand
TGGGGTTGCCCCCGGGTTAGTGCGTGGCGGTGCGGAGGCGTGGCGGGTGCGTCAGCTCGGGGTTCTTGGGGGGAGATTAGCCTTACTCGCCATCGTTGCCCTTCGAATGATCCTCCGCCTCATTTGTGATTTTGATTTCAGCATTTTGTGATTGTGTTTAGTCGGAATCAGAGTCGATTGCGAAGTGGTTGCGGACAACACGGGCCACACGCCGCTGTGCGGGCATCTGGCGGTTGTGCAGTGCCACCTCGTTCCAGACCTGGGTCTGTTGGACGAGGTTGCGGACGACCTTGGCATCGCGGGCGGCCCAGATGGGCACCCACGCCAGCATCAGCGGGCCCACATCCGATGCGGATGTGATGGCCGCACGGCATTCCGCCTTCCATTGTGCCTCCGGCATGGAGACACAGCGGGTGAACTCGCGGCGGGCCACGATGGCCTGGCGGCGGTCCTCGCGTTCCATCACGTTGCCCCAATTGGGGGACATGGCGGCCCGAGTCCAACGCTCGCCGGCCTCGCGGATGCGGGCGTTGCTGCGGGCCGTGCGGCTCTGCACGACCCACTTGGCCACGAAGCGGGCAAGGGTGTCAACCACGCGGTCAACAGCCGCCATGTCAATGGCGGGCTTCTTGGGTGCCGGAATCCACTGAGGGATGTTGATCGACCAGCCCGCGGCGGGGTTGCGAACAAAGCCGGCGCGGTTGCGGGAGACGGAGTGCGGGATGAGGGAGAGCATGGTTGCTTGGTTGCTTGGAAGCGTTGTCTTGATGGCCACTTTGGATGACCGGCTATTGGTCATTCTGTGTTGGCGATGAATTCGTTTTCAGAAATCACGAGCGTGGATTCACCATCCAAATACAAAAACAGTCTAGCTCTGCCTTTGCGGGACCAGCTCCACACCACATGATTAGACCCGTGTCCGGGAACGGGGCCGCCGAAACGGCCTGCGGGGGACCTAGAATCCCCACTCTACTGTGTTCCGTGATGGCAGACAATTCGTTTTCAGAAATCACGAATGCGGGTAGCCATCCATCGAGGGCATGTCCGCATACAGATCCTCAGGGTTGGGTACATTGTGAACACGGGGAGGCCAGTACTCGATGCGAAGGATGGTATTCCCATCCTCACCAACAGCCGGCCGCACATGGATGTGATCGCCAATTGCCGCCGCAACCTGGGCGAGTGCGTCCGTCTTGTGGATGATGTGATGCGAGTACATCACGCGGCCGTCAATCTCAATCTTGTGGTCTGGACTGATGACCTTGGGAAATCGAACCCACATATCACGCCGTGTCCGCGAGTAGCGAATGGCGTCCAGAAGCCGGTCCTTGATGTCGTGGGGAATCTTGGAGACCCAGTAGTTTACGAACATGCCAACGCAAGCACGCTCGAACCGGGCGAAGTTGTCCGTAGTGTAGGCCGTGTACATCTCGTCGAGGTCAGAGTTAGAGAGTGCCATCTTGTGCGATGGGTTCTCATTCTCTCCTCAATGCGAAATCCGTTTTGCGACCGTGTCAAAGAAAAAGGGTTAGTTGCGTGGCGGACGGAAACGCGCGCTTCAGATTGGGGTTCTTGGGGGGAGATTAGCCTTACTCGCCATCGTTGCCCTTCGAATGATCCTTCTCCTCATTTGTGGTTTTACTTGCCGCAATACGGGCACTTCTCATTGTTGCGGACGCGGCGGCGGCCCGTCTTCGGGGGCACTTCCCACTCACGCTCGTTGCCCCGCACGCCCGGGGCAATCTCAACGGTCTGCATGACCCACTCGGGGCGGGCGGCATGCCAGGCCACGCACGCGGCGTTGCGTGCGGCATCCTGGGCCGCCTTCTCAGCCACCAACTTTGCCGCCTCCGCACGGGAGACATCAAGCTTTGCGGCGAGCGTAGGGTCAGCGGCCTCCTCGTCCAAGAGCCACTGCGGCTTCTTGCGGGGGGCACCGGGTGCGACGGGGGCGGGCTGGATCTTGGAGGGGGTCGACATGGTTGCGTTGTCTTGATGGCCACTTTGGATGACCGGCTATTGGACTAGCCGTGATGGCGGACATTTCGTTTTCAGAAATCTGGATTCATGTAAAAATTGTGGGACTTGGAGAGTTGTGTCCCGGCTCTGTCGCGTTGGTTTACTCGTTCTTACCATGCCGAAGGGCGAGCTGAAGCTCAGCGATCGTGGTCGCCTGCTCAGCGACCGTGGCGTCCCGCTCAGCGACCGTGGCGTCCCGCTCAGCGAGAAGGGCCTCAAGCCGGGCGATCTTTGCAGCGTCGGTCTCGGGGAGATTGACAGCCTGGACCGACACGGGCCTAGGGGCAACTGTGCTAGGGACACTAGCCTTCCTCTTCGCACTCTTAGTTGAAGACGACATGGACGAATCTGATCCACTGTCGTCCCCGCCAACCTTCACCGCCTTCTGGATGTAAGCATCCCAGTTACTCGGTTTCTTTGTCCGCACAAACTCCATCACCTCGCGATACACTCGTCCGGTAAAGGAGAGCTTGGTCGATGTGGGCTCGAGAATCGCGGCCTGACGGTCAGCATCGCTGACCCCCTCCGTCATTGGGAAGTCGACTGTAACAATCACAAACCGCCCGTTCAGCGAAGACGGGTGTGACTTCTTATCGAGGAACTTCGCCAATGGCACGTCCGTGAGGAAGTCGTCTTGCAGGAGAAGGGCGAACTGTGCATTCTTCGCAGTATAGTTTGGGAACCCCTCAATGAACTTCTGTCCCTTCGGCAATTCCTTCATGCGAAGGTATCGTGCCTCCGCAGTTGCATTGGTAGTGAGAACAGTGGAGAGTGTCTTGGCCTCGTCAATTACACAGTTCTCGTCAAGCACGTCCTTGATCGAGCGCCAATTGTCAGCACGACTGTCGCCCCTGCCAACAATCATAGGCTCATGGAGCTTGCTACCCTTGCGCGGTGTGCCGTCCTTCTTCAGCTTCTTCGCCTTCTCGACCGGCAGAACCTCTCGTAGCGGCAGTTTATCTTGACCAAGCACCTCGATCGTAACGTGCATCTTCGTAAGAACCTTGGGTGTCACACCGAGACAGATGACCTCGCGGAGAATGCTGACAATGTCATGCGGAGTGTGTCCATCAAGCTTCTCCTTGAGAAGCACGTGTTTAAAGATGAACCCATGGTCAGATTTCGTTGACCACGACTGACCGTCTTCGGCGTTAACAACTTTCGCAGCCGACTCACCGCCGGTCAGTCGATGGAAGTACATATCGCCCAGGCGCTTCCACTCAGCCGACCATGGCTCATAGCGACCTGCACACTTGAGACGATACTCGCGGATACCATGTGCATACACTGACGTGCCGGCACCGCTCTCGTTGGACGCCGTGATCAGTCGGGACTGATCAGCATTGCCGTCGCCGTTATCCTCGATGCGGACATCGAAGTTATGGTCGGCCCGTTCCTGCATGGTGACGGTGATCTTGGTTGCATTGTGACGATATTGGTCCATTAGCACCTCGCGAAAGAGGGCCAATGCGACCGGGAAGGTGGAGTGTTCGATGTCGATCTTCTCGAAGGCGCGCTCAATGCCCAAGGCGAGGGGGGTAGAGGAAGACATTTTGGCCGGCGGTAAGACTATATCCCCTCCGTACGGTCGAATTCGTTTTCGGACGGCGTGATTGCTAATGTCAACTTTCCGAGAACGAATACATGACGAGTAAGCATAGACGAGGTCACAATGTTCACCCTTCACAACGGCGATGTCATTGAGACACTCAAGACCCTTCCTGATAAGGCCTTCAAGTGCATTGTGACGTCTCCGCCGTACAACATCGGAAAGAACTACGGTGATGCGGTCAATGACAAGAAGCCTGCAAACGAGTACCTCAACTGGATGCGAGATGTGTTCACAGAATGCAACCGTGTTCTGGCAGATGATGGTTCGCTGTTCATCAATGTGGGGTATACGAGTGCGATGCCTTGGATTGCTATGGACGTTGCCAATGTGGTGCGGCCGTTCATGGTGCTTCAGAACCAGGTCTCGTGGGTGAAGAACATCAGCATTGGAGACACTTCGCATGGACAGTTCAAGCCGGTGAATTCTCCACGATATGTTAGCATCACAAACGAGATGTTGTTCCATTTCACCAAGTCGGGAAAGGTTCCGATTCATCGTCTTGAGATTGGCGTTCCGTTCATGCACAAGAGCAATCTGAAGTCACGGGGAGCGGAGAAGCGGGAGAAGCCAGACCGTCGGTGCCGCGGAAACACGTGGTTCGTTCCGTACGAGACGATTCAGAACAAGTCAGAACGCGGTGGGCATCCTGCGTCCTTCCCCGTCGAGTTGGCGGAAATGTGTATCAAGCTCGCATGCGGAAGTGAAAAAGAGTGTGTTGTCCTAGATCCCTTCCTAGGAACCGGAACAACTTTGGTCGCAGCCCAGCGGCTTGGACTCAGCGGGAGCGGGATCGACATCAACAAGGACTTCGTGGACTATGCGCGGTCTAGATTGGAACCATCATCGGCGTGAGGTTCGTCTTGTTCTTCTTCAGCGATCCGACAATCACGAAGATCTTGTCTGCGTCGACCGTCTTGAGTGCGAGCGTGCTAAAGTTGGACTTAATCGTTCGATCCGACCACTTGCTTGTGCACTCGTCCAGGTTCACAAGTGCGAGGAAGCAAGCGTTGATCCGCCCGGTCTCGCTCATCCCAAACTTTTTAAGCAGGTGCCAGCCTGTCTTGTCGTACCCGTTACCAGTCCACGATCCTCCCTTTGAGAAGGTGATCTTTTGTTCGATGGGGGTGCCACGGAACCGATTGTCCATGCCCGCACCCTCATCCTCCACGAACTCGGGTTCGATGGCGTGGATATGATCGAAGAACGAATTGTCCAGCCCGCGGGCGAGAACCTTCGTCGTCTCCGCGGTGCGCTTCTTGGGATCCGGAAAGGCCTTGATGATTGACCGCCCAAGAAATGCTTCGATGTGTGGCATCTTGACGATGTTGAAGTCGGCGATGGCTGCTGCGTGCACGATGCGAATGGCGTTGATGAGAGGTTCCATGTTGAAGTTGATGTTGAAGCCCGGCTCACGGTCTTTCTGTAGCCCATAACAATCCATTTTCAGAAAATGGATTTTACCCGCATCATCTAACGGAAAGCAATGGAGCCTCCACAGACCAAGAAGCAGACAATCAAGAATCAGAAGCGGAAAGGTCTCAGCGAACATCGTCTGGGTTCGGCTAAACACGTTCGTCTTGCCGTCTCCACCCAGCAAAAACGGATTCCTAAGTAGCAGGCTGAAAAGGAAAGCCCCGACTTCAACAAGAACACCATCTCATCTACCATGCCTCCTCACCAGTGTGCCGCAGCAACCGCCGCCGGCCACCAGTGCACCCACATCGTCTACGCCGCTGCCGAAACGCTATGCGGCATTCACCGCGACAAGGTCACCACCCGCCTATTCGTCCCCCAGGTCGGAGCCATTGGGCGATGCCAGCTGTGTCCGCGGGCCGCGGTCAATGGCACCGGGCACTGTCCCCGCCACGAGCACCTTCGCCCGCGTCCTGACCTTCCGCCGATACAGCGGTGCCAGCATCCTGGCTGCATGCGGGCAGCCATGGAACATCGCCGATGTGCTCGGCACGTGACCGCATTTGTTCATCGCCGGCGAATTGCGATTTGGAACGAGATGTACCTCCCGGCTGTGATTCAGATCACGGAGCGGCCTGACCTGTGGCGAGAGGTGGTTGCCGAGTGGAACGCCCATATCGGAGAGCCCTTTGTCAATGCCGCATTCGTGCGGGCTCTCGAGGTAACCATCGCACGAGAGCTTCATATCCCGGAACTGTGGAATCGGCACATGGGCGGACACGCACTCATGGACCCACTCGGGAACATTGGGTGGCTAGAACGGTGGCCAGCTGACGCCGCCCCTCGCCCGGTTGCCCGGACGGAGTTGGAGACCTTTGCCCGAGACACACAGAATATCCACACGCGGGTGGTGACACAGCAGACGACTGCGGCTCTGGACATTCTGCTGAATGCCAATGTCCCGTCTGACCAGAACACACTGGCTGAGTTGACCACGTGCTTCAGAAGCCTCGTCATCGACAGCCGCGTCAAGACGTCGATTGACAAGATCATCGAGATTTGTCGCGACATCAAGCGATGGTACAAGGTGGGGACGTGCCGCATGGAGGGCGATTTCCTGTACAAGCGAACGTTGGATGGCCTGTGGTCCAAGATGAAGACATCCGCTCTTCGCAAGGAGTTGGAGCTTCGTCTGTGGCAGGAGATGGAAGACTCGCTGGGTATGTGCTGTGATGGCCACATCAGCCGCCTGACGAACGTACTGTCTGGATTCGATGACGCATTTGCCCCGCAGCTGTCGGCCGCAGAGCAACTCCAGAACCGCATGGCTGTCATTGCGGGAATGGAGGGAGGCATCATCCTCCAAGTCGCAGAGGCAATGGCGGCCTTCAAGGAACTCAAGGTCCCACAGGAGGAATGGGAGGCGTGGGTAGACGCACTCTAATCTTACCAACAAACAATGAAACTCAAGACCCTTCGCAGGTCGCACAATCCCGCCAAAAAGTGGGACGCTATTTTTGAACTCCCGAATGGGAAGACAAAGACAGTTCCGTTTGGAGCACGCGGTATGTCTGATTATACAAAGCACAAGGATACGACTCGCCGAGCGAGGTATTTGAAACGGCATTCTGGGATGGGAGAACACTGGAGGAGGCCGGATACACCCGGTGCCTTATCTCGCTGGATTCTGTGGAACAAGCCAAGCCTGAGGGCGAGTATGTCTGACTTCAAGCGAAAGTTTGGGGTGTGAAAACGGATTGTCCAAGGTCAAGACAATGAGTGATTGTCCGGCCAAAATGTTCTGCCCCTACTGCCAGCATGCCGTCCTGCCCTCCGACACCAACATCTCCGGGGATGATCACCGCTGGTGCTTCGTCCGCCTCATGACCGCCGGTCACATCGGAGGCACCACGCCCGCCGAGAATCAAGCGAGTTGGATTGCTCTCTGTTCCGCACATGTCCCACCCAAGGCCAAGGTTCGCAGGGTCAAGCTCACGCACGCACAACGGACGACCACTGTTCCCGGTCCATTGTTGACGTCGAGGTTCTAGCCAAGTCCATCCAGGTCACCACACGCCCATCCAAGTACCGCTCACCAAGGTGATTGAACACGTGGACATACGTAATCAGCACCGCCGCCACAATTGTCCATGACCAATTCGTCATCCTTTTTCAATTGAGCGAGATGTTCTGACTGCGGGGCAAACGACGGGATAGCACATCCCTCTTCGTCCCGCCAACGGACATGTCATCGCCCTCATGGATACCCTCGATAGCCCGCAGTGCCTCTGCCACCCGCTCCGGCTGGTCGGCAAACTGGAGAAAGAGCTGCTGGCGGAGAGTCGACCTCTTCAGGGCAGGGCGAGATGTCCGCTCGGACCGGGCAATCGTGCCACCCGTGCCATCCAGAACAAAATTGGCAAGATCATTGTCCTTCATATACGACAGCACCTGGGCACCCAACGTGGTCTTCTGATCGCGAAGAGTCTTCATCTGAGCCTGGAGAGTACGCATCTGGTCATCAATCGCAAGCCACGCACGGAGAGCCTCCTTTACTTCGTCTGCCATTGTCTTGTTTGTTCTATTTTCATGAAAACCCGTGTGAGTGACAATGATCTATATCCCACTCGGCGAGCGATGCCAGAGTACCTTTCTCGTGAAGGAGTTGGGGTTCCGTGCACAGGCGTTTCCATTTGACTGGATAACGAGCCCAATCGATAGTCTGGTCAAGTGCATCGAGACAGACTTTGAGGGATTCCACCTGAACCTCCAGCTCGAGAGGAATGCCGCAACTGGCGTCTATTCGCAGATAACGGACGGACTTGGATTCCGGTTTCATCACGATTACCCGACAAGCTCAATGAATGTGTTCACAGACGAAAGCGAAGTGGGTGAGGATCCGATTGTGGACAACTGGCGAGACTTCCACGGTGTCACACTTGAAAAGTACGGTCGGCGTATCCAGAGGTTCCGTGACACGATGCGTGGAGAGGAGGAGGTTATTGGTGTGTGTCGCCGTCCTCTCGCAGACTGTGTGCGAATCCGTGCCGCGATTGCTCAGACCTATGGCCGCGACCTTCGTATCATGACTGACACCCACGAGATTTCGCATGACCCTATGATTCAGACCGTCCACTCAGAGCGAGATTGGTATGACATTGAGAAGTGGAGGATTAGCTCTTCCAACGGCAGTCACACTCCAAGCACGTGAAGAAGGTCGTCATCGGCTCATCCGCAGAACGGGTCTGCATCTGGTAATAGTCGCAGCGAGTCTTCTTGCGGCACCGGCGACAGTCCATGACGATACTCGCCGTCTGCTTCTTGGAGTGTGTTGCCTTTTCCTTCTCTGTCGTGTTCTGGACAATCTCTGTCCACCGGTCTGGGTTCTGGACCATTGGCGTTGAATTCACAAAGGCCTCCACGGTCATGGTCGGCATGAGCTGCCGATAGCGATACAGGTCAATGGCCCGATTGCGATAGAGGTTCAGAAACACCGGATTGTCCCACGCCTGGTCAATGAACCACTCCTGAGCATCCGTCACGCACTTCTTCAGAATGGATGTCTCCACCTCGTTCGAGTCGAACTTATCGCGAACAAGAGTCCGAAGGGGGTGGTCAATGTACACGTTGGACGCATGAACCGTGTGAACAGGCACTAGCTCGCGGTCCACGGCAGGAACGTCGTCATCCTCCTCCTCGACAACTGCCTCACCTGTATCATCCTCTTCGTCCTTCTCCTCCTCACCGTCGTCTTCCTGGAAGGTGGACGAGTGGTAGAACTCATCGTACTCAACAGACCGCAAGTCCTTGTACTGGTTGGCATGTGCGTCGTAATCATCCGCATTGACATTCACTGACTTCATCACAACAAGCGTACCAACGAACATGTCCTCGTTGAAGGGTGGGGGCAGCATGTGCTGATTCGCATTCTCCTCCTCGTCTTCGCAGGGAACCCCAAAGACGGAATAGACGTCCTCATCGTGAATCATCTTGCCCTGGAACTGCATTAACGGCTGCTTGGTCTTCTTACGAAGCCACTCGAGAACATCGGGTGTCTTTGCGGGAATAGGTGTCTCAGTCAGCGTGCCAGATGTCGAGATGAAGAGTGCGAGAACCATTTTGAGTGTGATGTGGCTGTGAGTGTCTAGATTCCTTTTCAACTCGTTTTCAGTGCATTTGTCACATTCGCCAGCTTCGCCTGTCCAGCCGCCGCTGTGCTCAACGCATTGTCTGCGAGGCCCGCAACCTTGGCCTGTCCAGCCGCCGCTCCCTGTGCCGCAAGTGCCCCCGTCGCTTTTGCTGTCGCAGCCGCAGCCGCCGCCCCTTCTGCCGCCTTTAGAGCTGCTGCCGGATCCGTTGCAGACGTTGCTAAATTCTTAAGCCCGGCAAATATACCCGGCTCCGAATTTTCAGGGCCGCTAGGGGGTATTGGTTTAGTGATTTCCTTCGCAGTCGCAGAGACGTCGCCGATGAGACGTATTCCCGTAACAGACTGAACGCCAAACGACACAATCGCAACCGCAAGGAGGACCAGCAACACGGAGATGAAATATGCGAACATGTTGCCAATCATGGTAACGTTTGCACTGTATGTGGAGGAGGAGGGAGGCTTTGCCGGTGCCACGGGGGCCGGGCAGTTCACACTTCCGCCAAAGTAGAGCGGATGCGTGACCGAAGATATCACGTCTTTAGGCATGATAGCACCAAGTATCGACTTGAGTTTGTTCACGTCACCCTCGCTTGCCGAAACCGGGTGTTGGAAATAGATAACCTGGGGTCCAGGGGTCGATCGCCAGCCAAGATAACGGTCGCATTTCAGGTCGGACTTTACATATTGCTCGAGCGTGCTATCCACCCATGTGAAGTAGGGGTCCTTGTCACTCACAAGGGTTGTCAGCGACCAGTTTTGGTCTGTTGTGATATCAATCTGTTTGTAGGCACCGGTTTTCGAGTCTACTGCGGTGAACTCGGATGTCCCTGGATCCAAATGTTGTGCCACTGCGGACAGAAAGGAACCCGAGCTTCCCTTCTTGATCGGAATAAATATCTTGAGGTCATTGCCACTGTTGCACTGTACAACTGCATCGGCTTGGACTCCCTCTGTACGCATAGGTGCTGGATAGTATACGCGTAGCTCTGGGATTTCAAACCGTCTGCCATTGAAGACAGCGACGAAGGGTGCGAATGGTCGAAGAATAATCGTATTCTTGTCACGCGTCATACCCGCAGCAGACGCAGTGTTGCCAAGGGGGAATGACAATGAACACGACGCACATTCTTCAGACGTGGCAACGGACAGCCCTACGCTGGTGTCGATTGAGGGCTTTGGGTCTATGTGGTCTTGCTTGGAACAACTGCTGCTACCTCCACCCATTGTTCTAGTGTGAACAAAACAAGTCTGTCAAGAGAACAAGATGTCGGACCCCAATGCTCCCGCTCCACGCGGATTACTCAACTGGTGGCAGGGACTTATCCTGGCCGTGTCTAGTGCGATCCTCGGTGTCGCAGGTGCGGTCGCAATCATAAAGGGCAACGGTAGTGGTGCGTCGACCGGACCCTCATGGGCAATGATGATCCTGCGTTTCGTTCCGCATTTCCTGCTCATGTTTGGTATTCTCGCAGATGCCTTCACATACGAAGGAGTATACTGGACCGGCACGATGGTGGGCATTCTCGCCATATTCGCCGGACCGCTGCTCGATTTGGTCGGCCAGGGAATAAGTGCCGTGGGTGCTAAACTGTTTGGCAAGGAAAAGACGGCGGTGGCGACAACCCAAATAGGAGGAGGAGAGTACCCTGGATGCGAAATTATGAGTGAAAAGGCGGTTTACGCTGGATCTCCGCAGACTCTCACTGTCACGGCGAGCATCCTTTCCTATTACATTCTCGACCTGGTCACGAACCTCAGCCTATTAGATGCGGCAGGTGCCATTGTTGCGGGCATGGCACTCTTCGCGGGTCAGGTTGCGGCCATTTCGGATGCTGCGTGCGTCAAGGACCGCGTTGCCATGGCTGCGTTCATGGCGGGTCTCTACGGCATTATCATCGGCGGCGTATCGTTCGGAATCATCGGTTCCTTCGCACCCAGCTACCTCCCGTCGTCCGTGATTGGCGGAAGTGCCGGTGGTCCCGGACGCTCCGGCCCCGGCGGCAAGGGCGGGAAAGAAGGTATGGGTATGAGCAGCGGGTCTGCTCTTGCCGGTGGAACTGGAAAACCGGCAACTGCCTCGACGTGTCATGTCTAAGCAGCCAGTGCCTTGCGAGCCAGCGTATAATAAATGATAATCGACGTACCCGAATACCGTCCGACCTCCACACCGTTCTTCAGGAACACAATGGTCGGCACCACCTGAACACCAAACTTGGCGGCAATACCCTGCGGATCATCGTGGGTATTCACGCCAATGAAATAGATACCCGGAAACTCCTCAATCAGGTCCGCAATCGCCGGTTTGATTGCCGCACACGGACCGCATGTCGGAGACCAAAAATGATAAGCGATAACGGGGGGGAGAATCGACATACTCTATACTGGGAGGAAACTCGTAAGCAGTTACTCCGTCTTCTCAATGTGAACCGTGGTCAGTTCGGCTCGGTACACGGGCTGCTTCGCCACAGTGCTTTTGGTCAGGGTCACATTACGAGCTTTACACATTTCGGTGAAGGCCTTCAGCAGGTGCTTGTCGAGTACCTCTTGGTCAAGGACCGCGAGATTCGAGCGAATCCACGTACCCAACGCAGCACCAGCCACAGGTGGGCTCAGCACCGCCAATGGGCAGCCGGGAAACAGCTCCTCGGTCGGGTGAGGAGGCGGCAGAGCAATCGGACGACCTTCAACAACCTCACGGGCCATGCGGTCGACCACATCATTCTGCTTCGAGATATCATCCACGCCACCTGTGTGGGCCCGAACGTGCTGAAATCGGTGCTTGAACTTGGTTAGGTGTTCGGCGATTCCTTCAATCAAGTCGCGGTGAAGCACGGGCTTGCCCATGGTTGTCTTCCACCCCCTAGCCACCCAACCCGGAAGCCACTCGGTGAGACACTTGACCGAGTACTCGGAATCGGTGTAGATAATCAGCTCCTCTGCGAACTCACCGCGACGAGTGAGAATGGAGACTGCGAGATGAATTCCTGACAACTCGGCACGCTGATTCGTCTGAGACTGGTCGGTCGGAACCAGATGGGATTCCGACCAGTCCGTGTGGTCGGGAAACCATGCGGCAAATCCAGCCTTCGCACCCTTCTGCCCATTTCCAGTGCAAGATCCATCTGTAAAGACACGCATGCTTTATACATGTTCGCTGTTTGCCATTCCTTTTTCGCACGCATGCGGGTCGGTCCATAACAGGGTATTCAGCTCGCCTCGAACATCCGGGACATTGCGGTAGTCTGGCATGCGAGTGGCGATGCAACGCGAAACAATAGCAGGTTGGAGTGTGGGTTCTTCGATATGAAACCATAGACGGCAGCGGAAGGACCTCTGTTCCAGAGACCGCCGCAGCATCTGCTGACAGGCCGCAGTTAAAAAGTGGGCATGCCAGACCATGAGGACACGAATGCGAATATGAGCTTGAGAGGGGACGAACGACATCCATTGCGTGACCCACGGTGCGAAGTCATCGATGGAATTCATCGCGGCGGCATCAATCTCTTCAAAGTCGCATCGGTGTTTGTTAGCGGCTACGTACATTGTCCATTCGACATGAGACGACCGGTCATTAAGTGGTTCAAAAAGAATGCGGTGTGGAGGCGGGAAGGCTGCGACCGTGGGAGGAGCGACCTTCGGGAGTGACGTCATTGCTTACGCACTCTCAGTCTCCGTAGATGGCTGAACGATACGCTTGACAGGAATCTCCGCCGACACGACGTAGATACTGTTCTCCGTCATGATGATGTACATCTTCTCCTCCTTGAGACGCATGATGGACTCGATGGGCGACGTGTACTCCGTGTCCGACTTGACCAGGCACTTGCTCTCACCCGACACACCGATACAGCAGGCCTTGGAGAGGCTGTCAGCATAGTAATCTAAATAAATGGGGCGATCATGCTCAATGGCAAGCTTGGCGACATGGGCCATGACTGTCGCAGAAGGGCAGCTCATTTGTGTGAAGTCGAGGATGTGTTTGCGTTCATTTTAACGCTGAGCTCGCAAGCGAGCTCTGGGGCTACGGAGCCTTCGCCACGTCCTCTAAGCGAAACCGGCTCTTCATGCACAGCGACGGCGTCTCGGCACGAGGAACCGCAAGGATGGTGCGAACCAGTGCCTTCACCTCCTTGACCTTGGGTGCGACAGCCGCGAGGAAGCGAACGAGGTGGTCAACATGCTCCTCCGTCGGCGGGGTCCTGGCGTGACGAATCGTCTCTCCCAGGTCGTCGGCAATGGTCTTGACGAATGCCGCCATGGTCGCCTCGGGAATCAGGCCACGCGAATACAGCTCAGACGTGTACACTGCGAACCCACGCTTCGTCTCCTTCTGCTTCGTCCATGCAATGAGGGCGTCCGTGAACCCAGCATCTGTGGACGACGGCACAATGGTCACAGCCGATGTGTCGTAGAGGGAATCAAACATATCCACCTGAGTCGCCAGGTCACTGCGGGCGTCTTCCTCAGCCTTGACAATGTCGGAATACAGGTCAGCCAGCAAACTCGCATAGAAGTTCTGCCGGATGCCGCGGTCGAACAGCAGGGTCGTGACTCGCAGCCGGAACATCGGGTCACGAGCGGCAATCTTGGACTTGATCATGTCCGTGAGCTTGGAGTACGTGGGCTTGGACAACTTGTTAATAGCCGCATTGATTTCATCGTAGTCGGCATCGTCCTTCTCGCGGACCTTGCGAAGGGTCTCGACGAGAACATTCTGACGCCAGTTGGCAACCTCCACAGGAGGCTCACGACGGATGGGGCGGCGGTACACTGGACGGAAGGAGGTGCGAAGCTTGGAGAAGATCTCCACAACGCTATCGGGAAGGGGCTGCTTGACGGAAGGGCGGAGAGCGTAGATTGAAATGACGGAATCCATTTCGACGCTCTCTCTCCTTGTGGTTGGGAAAGGATTGGTTTTCCGCTGGCCGCCCGAAAACGGATTACCACATACTCAGCAAGGGATGAGTGTGGACAAAATGACGTGGACTCTTTGGTATCACGACCCTTCCAACAATGACTACAGCCTCAGCAGCTACATCAAGATCTACGAGGTCACCTCCGTCGCAGAGTTCTGGAGTTTGATCGATGGCATCCCGAAGGATGTCTGGGAGTCCGGCATGTTCTTCTTCATGAAGACTGGCGTGCGTCCGCTGTGGGATGCACCCGAAAACGACAAGGGTGGTGCGTGGTCAAAGAAGGTGGATGCGGGAGATACGCATACCGTCTTCATTGATTGCATGGTCCACTGCCTGGCCGAATCGTTCCTCAAGAGTTCGAACGAATCCATCGTCGGAGTGACCGTGTCTCCGAAGGGGCAGTTTCATATCGTCAAGGTGTGGAACTCAACGACTACGGTGTGCGACCGCAAGTTGTTCAGTCCATCACTCAAGATGAAGCAAGGCGATGATATTGCGTACAAGGCCCACAACCTGAGGCCGAAGTGAGTCGGACTACACACACGTGCAGTTCACAATCCACATGTAGCTGACATAAATCAGCCACGCATGGAGAATGGTGGTCGACAATGCGACGACGAGGACAGCCGCGTCCTGACCCATTGCTTTTTCAATGGGTTTAACAATGCGTCAGAAAACGAGACGTGGTGGTGCAAAGAAACCAGATGGTAAAATGCGTACAGTACGTCAACTCCTCGGGCCGCGGAACGTGAAGAGCGAGGCTGCAAAGCGTGGATTCAAGGCAGAAAAGCTAATGACTACGCAACCGAACGTCAAGGCGGCATTCGAAGAGTATTTTAAGAAGCCAATTGTATCTGCAGGGTTAGGAATCCACGGGAGGAAGGCCGACGTTATTCTCACATTCGAAGATGGCACCAATGCGAAGATACAAAACAAGAACGGCGAGAGTGGGTTTCACCAGTTTCAGCGACTTCCACTCGATCGGTTCTATGAACCATTCCGGGAGCAGATTGGGAGTATGGTGCAATGTAGGTTCGCAGACAAGGGCGTTACAAAAACGCGTAAAAATCGCGATATCTGTGCACCGTTCGTTGGCACACCTCGTCAGCCAACAATCGCAGAGGCAAAGGAACTCATCCAACAGACACTGTACGGCCTCGAACCTGAGAATGCACCTGACTACCTGACAAATACCATAATCAAAAATGGCACGATTATCTCTCTCAACATTATTCCGATGAAGGAATTCGCAACCGAAGTCGACAAGAGGATAATCCTACCGACTGTGAAGGAGGGCGGAACGGTGATTGATCTCGGTGGCGGGTTTACGATTCAGTTTCACGGTTCGCATCTTGGGGATGACAATCCCGATCACCCACAGGTCAAGTTCGCACCGCCGAAGACGAGCCCATATTCATACCAAACCATCCTGTGATCGTGGGCACGCACGCCCGCACCACGTTCACCACGATCGAGTTCCCGAGGTAGAACAAACATTTTTCAGTTGGTGTGTCTGCCCAGCGAAAGGTGGCTGGAAACCCGAACATCCCCAGTGTCTCCCTGACAT
>Ga0304728_1001609_pt1 | contig 15690 bp, 24 predicted proteins | sample C_130625_MF_Meta_FD_190476 | JGI IMG/M metagenome (GOLD analysis project Ga0304728, IMG submission 190476) | Freshwater microbial communities from Lake Croche, Canada to study carbon cycling - C_130625_MF_MetaG (v2) (version 2) | ecosystem: Environmental > Aquatic > Freshwater > Lake | place... | reverse complement strand
CTGAACGCTCAAGAAGAGCCAAGTCCACAGTCTGCTGTCCTGCGTAGCGAGCCAAAGTTACTGTCTCGTATGCAGAAGTCATTGCTGTATCTGAAGGTGCTGTTCCGTCGATTGCGTTAGAAGCAACCGTTGGAGCAGTATCAGAACCGCCGCCTGCTGATGTTACCAATGCAGGAATGTTGATTTGCATACCTGAAGCGGGTGCAGCCTGTCGAGTTACAGCGTCGATTGTTGGACGACCAAAGTTTGTGTTAGACACAAAGTTTGAGAGGTACTGGATTGGGTTGAACGCTGGGTTAGATGACATTGTTCCATCTGTTGCGATGAGGCTGCGGTCTTCTGATGCAGCAACCCACTCGCGTGAAACGTTGTCGCCAAGTGCTGCCTTGATTTTGTGCTCTGTGTAGCGACCCATAGATGTGATTCCGTGACGAACACGAGTCACACCTTCGCCATAAGGAGTTGCTGCCTTAATGACTGGGCGTGAGGCTTCTGCTGTTGCTGCTGCCTCAGTTGTTGCGGGAGTTGTATCTTCTGACACAGCTGCCTCACTTTCTGTTGGTTGGGTTTCATCTGCAACTTCAATAGGTGCAGAAACTTCTTCTTCGACCACTTCTTCTGAAGCAGCGACTTCGAGGACGCGAGCCTCGGTAAATGCAGGAGATTCAACGAGTGAAACTTCCTTGAGAATTGCTGATGTGACAACCAATGTGCCGTCTTTCATTTCCTTTGATGCTAGAACTTCAACACCGACAGAAAGTCCGTCGATAAGTCCTTCAGACGCCATGAGCAAGTAATCTGTTGCTTTGCTTGCTGCGCTTAACTTGAATACGCCATCGATGCCTGAAGCAGTTTCATTGAAAGACTTAGCGCGACCAATAGGATCATTGGTGTTGTGCTGTGCAAGTAACTTAATCTTGGAAGGTGCGGGAATCTGGATTGAGCCGCGCTCGAAAATTGTCTTACCAGCAGAAGTGTTACCGACTGCGCCAAAAGGCACAATCTGACCTGCGATAATGCGGCGTTCTCCATCTGCCGCTGTAATCATCTGGGAACTAAAGTTCAGTAGCATCTGGTACTGACTCCGTTTCTGCTCCGCTAGGGGCATTAGTTGTGTAGGAAGATTCTGAGCCGTCTGGCGCAAGTCCTTCCATTTCTTTGGCTTGATCTAAAGATATGAGCTGAAGTGATAGAAGCTTCTCTGTCACAGCAAGGCGGTCTTGAGGGTTGGCTCGTAGGAAAGTTTCATCTACGGCGAATCGCACAACCTGACCGCGAGGAGTAAGGTCATCGAGAGACAAGCGGTCTTCGATGGCACAGATATATGGAGCTAAAGAATAAGCAAAGAACTCTTTGCGTGAATCAAGTACGTTCTGATAAGTAGATGAGCGATTATGCTCTGCGTTAATCATGTGTGCCGGGATATTAAATGCGCGAGCAATCTGAGCTGCTAATTCTTCGATAGAATCGTTGTAAGTCATTTCCATTGGAGAATATGACGTTGGAACGTACTCAAGGGTAGAAGTTAGGTAAGCAGTTGAACGATTCTTGCGGGCTTGCTTCCAAGTATTAAGAAGTCCTTGAATCTGTCCGTCTGGAAGGTCTGCTCCTGAGTTCTTAAGGTATCCAGTTGGCTGCGGAGAAGAAATACCGACATTAGCAGCTTCTTCAGCCTGAATTGCAGAATTGATAAGTCGCTGGGAGCGAACCAAAACGCCTTGGTCTAATGCTTGGAATGTAACGAGTGATCCAACGCCTGAATCTGGAACTTTAGTTCCATTGACCATGTAATATTCAACTTCTTGAGTTAATGTGTCAAGTTTAGTAGTAACGCGGTTATTCTGAATCCACTCGAAAGATGCAGGGCGATTATCGTCTGCATAAACTGAGGTAACGCGCCAGAAAGCCTGACCGAACATAATAAGAGAATCGACAGTCCACGCAATCGTTACAGATCGTGGAGCGCGTGAATCTGGCTGACGTACCCAAACTGGCATAGCTAATTCTTCGCCAGTATTTAATGAATACATTTCCAAAGGAATTGTTGCAATAGTGCCTTTGATAAGATTGAGGCATTGATTGACGGCTGGGACAGAAACCGCAGATTGGCGGTCGATTGGAGAAGCCCAGTTGTTCCAGCCACCCATACCCATTGCATAAGATGAACCGAATGGCGCGTCATAGACAGCTGGATTGACCTGCGCTGTTAATTGTTTCTTATTTCGCCCAAAGAGTGCCATAGAGTGCAATTATACACTACATATAGATTATCCAGCGTATATAGCCGCTACCTGTTGCGGTTTCATTAGCATCGACACAACCATAGCCGTTGCAATAGCGCCAGATATGTCACCAGCCGATTTACGCTTCACGATACGCCATGATGAATCGTTGGTCTTAGCTGCACAGTTATTCATCTGTTGAATCCAGTTTTCTTGACCCTTATGAATTAGACGCAGGTTATCCATTGAGTCTTTTAGATCCGTACAAGCTTGATAGAACTGCTGACCGGATATATCTTGGACGACACAACCACTATTGGCAAGGCGTTCTGCAATAGTCTGAGTTGCATACTTGTCATAGCAAATTTGGCGAGGCTTGTATTGGTCAGCCCACGCCTTTATCTCGACTGCAATTTTTAGATCATCTACCGAGACTTGCGAGTCCCAAGTTTGGAGTATTCCAACGCCAATTCGACCATCTGGGAGTATCTGACCAGCAACGAGGCTCGCATTACGGCGACTCGGATTGACGTCGAAACCGAAAACGGTGTAACCGCCGACTGGAATCTCGAGAGTGCTATCAGAACACGCCTCAATAGAACCATGAGTCCAAGGAGAGCTAAGGGAGTCAATCCATTGGCATAGAAGTTCCGTACGGGTATTTTCGATAGGAGATGTGGCGACTGCTTCTTCAAGTGTGTCCTCCGTAATGGTATATCCGAGTGCCGGATTGGCTTGAGCCCAGCCGGCTCGGTCTGTAATCTTGCAATACTGCGGTGCTGAGTATTCGTAGAAACCAAAGGTCTTAGGTGGGTGTTCCAAAGCCCGTTCTCTCATGCCATTTAAGACTGTCGAGAAAGCGTCTCCTGCATTAGAGGTAAGAAGCGTCTGAGAATTTGGACGCGCTCGAGTTGTAGGGATTGCAGCTCGATATCCTTCTTCGTTAATTTCTCTAAGCTCGTCGATGAATAGGAAATCCGCAGTTCTTCCGCGAGAGCCGTCTCGAGTTGCCGCAACAACGTCCAGCCTTCTTCCGTCCAGCATTTCAATAGACTCAGTTCCGTTGGCGTACCTGATTTGCTTGACGAACCCTTTGAGATGGTCATTACTCTCCAATACCTGCGCTACTTGTCTGAATGTGTCGAGTGCCATGGCTCTGTTAGAGGACATGATAAGAATGTTCTTGGAATCCCACTTTAATAAGTGCGCAAGGATCAACATACGCGCTAAGTGGGTCTTTCCATTTTGGCGAGCAATGAGAAGCAAGTTAGTTTTACGAACCCAATCGCCAGCCTTGTTTACCACCAACATATCGCGCAAGACATACTCTTGCCATGGCAATAAAGGCATCTGAATAATCTCACATAAGTCTTTGACGTCCTGCAATTTAGATTCGCCCTTGAGCGCAGGGCTGGATAACCGTGGTTTAGTTGCCCCTCGAAGCTTCTGTTTACGCGCCGCCATGACTAGGCTCAAATACCTATCGGTCTGGCTGTAAAGGGTGTGTCTTCCGCCATGACTGAGCGTGTTGGAGAGATATTGTCGATAAAGACAGGTGGGGTACTTTGCCGCTGCAAAAAAACCCCTTCTGAGCGCGAACCTTTAGAGCTGTTGCATCTACGGCATGCACACACAAGATTATCCATATTTACAGGATCACCGCCTTTGTGAATTGGTATGATGTGATCGACTGTAGTCCCATCTTGTCCACAATATACGCATATATAACCATCACGTGCCAACACCTGCAATCGCACACGCTTATAGTCCCTACTCAATCGAGGATCGCCGCGTTTGCTACTCAATGCCAACCCCATATCTTCCAATGATGTAATGCCATACACGTATCACCATTGTACCTATGATGTATGTACTTAATACCATAGCGTACCTGTTCTATAGGTGACTTCTCATATATGAGTGGGTTCTTTAATTGAGGTATTCCGTAAACATGATAAGTACCTTTAAGGTTACCTATTGCTCTTGGATTAAATGCTGATTCTTTGCCATATAACGTAAGTAAGCATGAAGCTTGTTTATGATTCATAGATAATCGGATATAAGTCTTTGGGTTTATGGCATCTATTGAGCCACTACTTGCGCTACCCATAGGTAAGCATAGAGATATCCCAATAACGAGTGCTACCGAGCAAGCTAGTCGCAAGCGGCTTGCTCTGAGCCCCTGAAGGGCTCTAGCCCAGAGTGTACCAGCGGTGTCAAATACATAACTAAAAGTGCTGGTCAGACCGCGTGTCTTATTTAGAATCTGTTGTGTAAAATCCTGAGCCCTTAAAATGTGCCGGAACTGAACTGTAAATCTTGCGCATAGTGCTACCGCAAAACGGGCAATCGACGTCATGTGGTTCATTTATTTTTAACTCCTTGTCATATCGGGCGTTTGCCTCGCATAACTCGTTGTCACACTCGAACTCATAAATCGGCATAGTTACCTTTGGTTACCTTTTGGCACGTTTGACACGGTGCATGCTCCAACTTCCATGATCCGCACATTGCGCATCTTTCAGGCTCTAATTGTACCGAATCTGTCTGAATATCCCCGTAACCTGCTTTGAGCAATAGTTGAACCAAGTCACCAAACCGCATAAAGGCAAGATACTCGGCAGCATCTTCACCCTGACCATTCATACGGCACACCACAAACGGCAGCTCATTGGGAACTGACGCTCTCTTGGTAACTTGTTTCAACCACGCGAGAGGTTGGAACTCTGTTCGAGCTTTGATTTCACAATCGAAAGGCACATTGTGAATATCTTTGCCAGCCCCTCTTCCGACGCTAGCGTTCTCCCACCATTGAGATAAATAGGATTCGATTACTCGCTCGGTGCGATAGCCTCGGTGTTTCCTGCTCTGGGACATAGATTAGGTTATGCCTTGCCAGCAGAATTTATAGTGCCACAAGCTTCGCAAGTCCACTCATGCTTCAAATACCGTTGGCGAATTTGTGTTCGATTAGGAAACTTATTGCACAGCTGACAGATAAGGGCATAACCCAATTCTTCTAGCAGCTTTGCGTTCTCGCGTAGATTGGCTTCTTGCTCTTCATTAGGAAATGATTCCCATTCGCCATCTTGATTAAGAAACTGTATGTGTCCCATTAGTTATCTCGCTTTCCCCATGATCCATCTGGCTTAATCTCATACCAGATTGGTTCACAGCGTTCTGCTTCTCCTAGAATCTTGCCAATACAACGCCAATGACCCCATGGCTTACCAGCTTTCGAGGTTCCAGTCTTCCAGACCATATCGCCATGAGCGCATCGCTGTACGTCCTTCTCCGTTGTGGCTCCAAGTATCGATTTGACCGTCTCGACTGCTGTTTCCATAGTCTGAGGTGCTGGTCTTTCCCAGGTTGTCCATGGATCAGATTCCTTTGCTACTGGAATATATTGTGTAGATGTTTCTGCCATCTTACTTTTAACTTGTGCAACTTGCTCTGCTACCGCTTGAGACTTTGCAACTTTCGCCATCTCTTCACGGCTAGGTCTTTTTCCTTTTGTCGCATAACCCGCCGATGCGAGCGCACGACCAATCGCGCTGGTTTCACAATTTTCAAGAGCCGAAGTAGAATTAACTCCACGCCCCGCAACTGTTTCTTCCGCGAGCCCAGAAGACCAAGGCGCGCTATCAGCAAAAGTTCTATAAATGTAAGCCTGTACGATATAGCGTCCACCATTGAAATCCAACAACTTAGTGTCAATGCGACCATCTGGGTAATCCTTCCAAAATTTAACCAAGCGTTCTTCAACTGTCTCGTAATCTTCTAAATTAAACATAAAGCTCGTTCTCCTCTGTGTGCAGCTGCGCGGCTAGGCTCGTGTACGCGACGAGATCAATGTAAGTGTCTGTCTTTGCAGTTTCCATGCTTCGTGCAATCTTGACCAACGCCATACACATTGCCACCTGATAGTCAGTAATTGGCAGTTCGAGGTATGCGCTCCAAAGTGAGGCTGTGCGCTGCATATTGTCTTGAGGGTGACCGTAATCACTTCCTCGTTCTTGTATGATGGCTCGAGCTTGGTTGAGGTAGTCACGGGCGTTCATCGACCAACCTGCTCGAGAGTGCGCTGTGACTTGCGGTAGGCGATACGACCAGCAATCTTGCCATGTTCGTGTCCCTTTGCATAGCCAATCAAAAAGCCGAAAAATCCAGCTGTGATTGCCATGAGTAATAAAGCGTGATCTATGTTCATGTGAGCCCTTCTGTACCCGTATCTCGTGTACGGCAGAAGTATTACAGCAGATGTATGCGACAGAAGCCAAACTTTGATAACGAAACGATAACGATTTCGTCCACCGTCTCATCGCCGAAATCTGGTCTAGCGAACCCTTCCATAGACCTTGCCCTGCACAATGAACGTGCCGTTCTTTTCAATGTTGATAATGTCCACTTGGACGTTGTTACCCTGCACATACATGATGGAGAACGCTTGCTGCCAATTAGCCGTTCCCTTGGTGTATGAAGCTTGTCTAAAGTCCATAAGGTTTCCTACCTCAACCCCATGTAAAACACGCCCTAAACGCCCGCCAGAAGCTTCTGTGAAGGCGCTACGCCCTGCTCTGTGAGTATGTCCTGAAATTACATTCTTGCCATGCCTACGGGCTGCCTCGAGGGCTGAAAGACCGCCTAATTGCTTAATAGGCGTGTGGTCGCCGTGGATTGCAATCCAATTAGGAGCGATGTTCATAGGGTTTTTGTGAAAGGTGATGCCAAGCTCATCAAACTTCATGAACTTCTCAAAACGCAGCTCTGGCAAAGATAAGAAAGACGGAATCTTCTTCATGATGATGTTGTAAAGCCGGTCTGTGTGGTTAGACCTAATGCAATCGGTTACGCCCAATTCCCATAAGAGATCAACGCAACGGTCTCGGTCTGCCCCAAGGGATTGCTCATAAGCTTGTGGCGTACCTTCTGACCATTTGGATATAGTCTGAAAGTCAATCTCGTCACCAATGGTAACTGTTTGGTCTGGCTTAAACTTCTGTAGGAATCTTGCTATGTTCTGAGTAACGTGTACGTCCTCGAAAGGAACTTGTAAGTCGCTCAGAATTACGATTCGCTTCACTTAGTCCTCGTCGTCCTCATACGGAATGTTGTCAATCCGGTTGGGTAGGTTAGGGATAATCCAATCTGGAAAAGCCTCACGATCTGATAAAAGCCAAAACGCATGAGTCTCAGAGAAGCCAGCCTTGCGCAGCGATTTATAGTATTCGTTCAACGCAATCGCATACGCATCAAGAGCCGAGTAAGTCTCGAGGTCGATGACCGGACGTTTCCTTGCCATGAGATAAGTGTTACTTACCTAACATTTCAATTATGGTATCGACACGCGCTTCGAGTCGAGAAACCTGATCCTTTATAGATGAACCTGAATTGGGCTTGAGTTCGCTGAGGTAATGCTTAATCATGAATTGTGTGTATGAAGCCATACCACCAAGCACAGCGATAACAGCCACAATCCAAGCAGCATAATCAGCCGCGCTCACTTTTTAGGCGAGGCGTAACCAAAGACGCCGGCGACGATTGAACCAAGGATTGCGCGGTAATCAAGAGCAAAGTTTGAGGTTGTTCCCCATACTGCCAAGAACGCGCCAACTGACATTACATAAGGGTTCTTTAGGTTCATTTGTTTCCTTTGATTAGTGGGATATTAAACGGAGCACCGTCATTGTCGCCCTTTGGAGTAAAGCTGATATGGAGATGAGAGTTGTGGTTATCAACCCCCACATAAGGACGCCAAACCCAATTCTGGATAGACGACGCGATGTGGCTTCTAAAGATGACGTAAGAGATTCGACCATCAGTCTGTCCACAGATTCGTACTTGATCTGCAAGAGAGCCGGCGAAGTCCGGCTTGCTTGTTCCAGACAAATCTGCGTCGATATCAACGGCTCTGACGACATTGTTAGCTTTTGGATCAGGATTGTGGTCAGAAACGCTTGCTTGATGACGTGCGTCGCCAATCCAGCCGTCGCTCCTTTTATCTCTGTCTGGGTAAGTATCATTTATCGCCTGACGTAATGTAACCCCAGCCTTGCATAGCCAAGGGCTCACGCTAGCAGCGCAGCCGCTTCATCAACTGAAAGACCAAGCTTTGCCAATACTGCGAGCTTCTGCTCCTCAAGCGCAGCAGCAGCTGCATCTTCTTCGGACTTCTTCTCAGCTGCTAACTGTGCTGCATACTTCATCTCTGCTACCTCAGCGTCGGTGAGTTCAATGATTGACTCCACGCCTGTCTCGCAGTTGATTTCGATTCGTGTTGGATTAGGCATTTTTTACTCCATATAGATAGGCGGTTGAGTATTGAACGAATGTAAGACCAGAATTAGGCGTAAGTGTTATTTGAGTTATGGCAGCAGTATTAGCCCATAAACCTGCACCCAAAGCGGCTGTAGCCGAAGTTGCATTATTTTCTGTTACCAAATCACCTGAAATAGATTTTTGATTGCTTCCTGCGTAATTTGGAATGTAAAATTCTGCATTTCCAAAAGTTGAAGTTGTTGCTGTTCCGCCAGTTGTAGAGTAAAAATTTATTGACGCAGCACCAGATCCATCTGCGTCTGACGCTGCTGATGCGCCATTTCCATATAATCTTTTAATCTGTGCAGAAGTTGATGATCCATTAAAAGTCAATTTTATAGTGTCGTTATATGCCGCGTTAGCGGTACGACCCGATACTTTAAGAATCAAGTCCGTATAAGTTGAGCCAATACTTGTAAAATCGATGTTTGCTGCTCCGCCAACACCAACTGTAACACCAGAAATAAGTTCGTATGTATTAGCCATTATGCCGCCGCGATTCCGTATAGGGTGAAGGTAGTACCTGCGTTAAAATTTACTCCCGAAAGTAAAACTTTAATTTGGTTGATAGCAGCGGTGTTATTCCAGATTCCTACCTCGGCAATAACGTTTCCGCCAGCTGCGCCTGCTCTAAAAAGAGCTGTCTTTTTCGTAGTCGTATTTGAGTAATTCTGAAAGTTTGCTGTGACTGTATAAATTTCTCCAGTACCAGAAGTCATGAAAGTATTAAACCAAGTATCACCAGGATTATTAAAGGAGTTTGCGGCACTTCCTGTGCCTCGTAATACTGTCATACTGTAGTTAGTTCCCGTATCTACAGATCCATTTCCTACCTGCATAAGAGGTGCTGCTGAGCCAGCATTAGAACCTGACACAATAAGCACTAAATCTGTGTAAGTGCTAGGAATTGAGGTAAATGTGTAAGAAGATGCGGCACTACCTAAAGTAGTAGTCGCTATCGGCGTGTATGTTGATCCTGCTGCCATAATTACCCCTTAATTCCGTAAAGCGCGATAACTGAATACTGGTTCCAAAGCAATCCGTAATAAGGTTTTACTGTTAATGCGCTAACCGCCGAAGTGTTCGACCAGAGCCCAGAGCCAAGAGCAGCCTGTCCATTTCCGTTATTGTCGTAACCGCTTAATCCTCGAACCGTTTTGTATTTATTGGTTGATGTGTAATCTAAAATATCTACAACTGAAACTCCGAAGACATTTGACCCGTTGCTATTACCTGCAATCCACGGCAAGGTTATTGCGCTTGCTGGATAATTAAGTTGCGCCGCCGTCGCACCTGAGCCGTCGCCCCAGAGACCATGCGAGCCGTAGTTATTGCCTGTGTCGGAATTAAACTGAATACCGATTTGTTCATTCTGGTCTGCTCGGCTAGACCTTGCAAGAATACGAACCTGTAAATGTTTATAGGTAGAAGGAATTGAAGTAAAAACAGCCCCCGCTGAACCACCTAAACCTACGGATACAGTGGCTATAGATTCATAAGCGTTGGTCGATGCTGCGACCCCTGCGCTAAATAATCCTGCTGTAATGCAACCAATCATTAGGCAATGCCACCTACGACGTACCAAGTATCTGTAGCGGTCTTGATGCAGACGGCTGTCTTGTATTGAGCCAAAGTTGGAGAAGCTGCTACTGCACCTGCTGATAGGACTGTTGTAGTGCCAGAGGTAGTAGCTGAGATTGTGCAGAGTCCTGCGCCCTTGTTGAGGATTGTGATGGCTGTACCTACTGGAAACGCTACAGAAGCGTTGGTGGGAATCTTGAAAGCAATAGCCGTAGCCTTATTCATAGGGACTAGGACTTGGTACTGATCCGTAAGGACGGCTGTGTAGTCCGCTGTCTGATCAGACCCGACTGTGAAGGTCACTAGACCATTGACTGTAGAGGCGGTAAGTACGTCGCCTGTTGCTGCTGGTAGTCCTGATGCCATTGTTGCTCCTAGTAACCTAATGTGTTAGTGCCGATTATACCGTAATACGAGCTTCCAACGATGAAGCCATCGGCTATTGGCTCAAGCGTTGTAATAGTTGCCATCATCTTGTTAGGGGAAATATCCCAACGAACGCCCTGATATTGCAGGTTCTTCACAATAGTCGAGCCGTCTGGCTGAATATTGGTTATGAGCAGGTTATCAAAGAAATCCAGCCCAATCATCGTGTCGGTTGGTACTGCTGGATCTAGTAAATCCACAACCATCTCGTCAATACGGATAGTAGTTGCAGCTCTAGTAGCAACATACTCAAGGGCGATATTGGTGACAATAGCGTCTGTCTCAGCCACTAGGTCAGTCTGTGTAATTGAGTGAGGGAAATATTTGTCGATAGAAGGCTGGTTAATCGCTGTGATTGTAGAGCCACCGACTCGGGCAAAATTGGCTTGGTTAATGATGAGCTTGTCATCGAAGGCAAAGACGAGGTTGCGGTATGAAATACCGCCAGTCTGGTTAAATGCTGTAGGAGCAGCTGCGAGAGAGTTCATAACGTCTGTGCGGTTCTTGAATATGGCTGTGCCTGCGCCGTTCATATAGAACGCGCCTGTCTCAGATACTTCAGCGTTCTTGATGGCTGCAAGGCTTGTGCGGTTAGTGCCTGGGTCTGCTATACAAGTGTTAAGCCCTGTTGAAATAGTGCGCATAGAAGAAGGAAACGAGACTTGGTTAAGGATTGCTGATACACGAGCAGAAGTAGTCTGACCTGCTGGAGTAGAATCCACAGTCGAGATATTAGCCATCTGAAATAGACGGAAAGCATCTGTACATGAAATATCGACATAACCAGTATCTTGGTTTACTGGGTAGGTGTACTTATAGTCTGTGACATATCCAGAGAATAGATATTTCTGGGTCGTGGCTGTGGTTGCAGATACGCGCAGCTTACGAAGAGGCGCAAGGTATCCATAATAAGGAGACGCTGTATTCTGTGGGTTAAAGTAAGATAAAGGATCTAATACTCGAACTGTGCAAGTGCCAGCCTCGTATGTGTCGCGCTGGATATTACGACCACGGGTAATAGAAATCTGATAGACGTTAGGCGTAAGGTCAATGACAGGTTCTGGAAGATCAGAAGTGCCAAGGGTATTAGTGCCTAGGATTCCATATTTAGGATCACCAATTACGAACCCTGAATAACCAAAGGTTGCACCATTGGAGTAATCGAAGGAGACGGCTATCTGTGCTGGTAATGCCATTATCCGAACATTCCAGCGATACGACCAATCTGGCTAGGTGAGCCAGAAAGGCTACGCAGTTGTGTGCCATTCATGATGAGGTCGATAAGAGACTGATCTGTGACTACGTTGCCGCCAAAATAGTTGTTTACTGTTGTAGAAGCAGTAGAAGCCGTATCTGGGCTCGACGTTGTTTGCATTCCGTATAGACCATTAAGGACTTCGTTTGAGTATTGATTGTCCGCTACGTTAGAACCACCGCCGCCTGCTACGACGCCAATAGCCGCTAATTCTGGTGCCAATGCTGCCGGGCTATATGTGGCGGTGGTTGTAGCAAGAGGGAACTGCAATGAGTTCATTTTCGCCTGTAATTGGTCTAGGTATTTGTCTAAGTAACCAAAGGGATTCTTAGCATCTGGTACGGTCAAGAAATACTTGTAAAGGTTGCCAGTAGCGTCCTGAGCCATAAGGACTTGCTTGGTCAAAGCGTCTGCTGCCGCTACGTTACCGTTAAGTAGGGCTAATTGAAGTTCTACGCGCTTACGGTCTTCGTCAGACAACTTGCCCTTTAGAGCTGCGATAAGTTGAATCTGCTCCATGTCAAAGACTGTGCCGTCTTTCTTCAACTGGGCTTGCTTCTTAAGTTCTGCTGTAGAGGTCTTCTGAGCCTTTACAAGGGCTGTAGAAGCCTTTATTTGTGTCTTAGCAATAGTTGTCTGGGTATTGGTTGTCGAGCTCGTAGCAGGCTTTGGATTAAGTTTCTGGGCTATCTTGCCGTTAGCACCTGTAAGCCCGCCAAAGGAAGTAAGGAAATCTAGACCTTTGTAGAGTTTGACCAATCCCTCAACTGCAAAGCTGACAGCCGTAACCATTGCGTTAATTGCGCCAGTAATTGTCTCGATTGTATGAACCGTATCTTGGACTGATGATCCTCCAGCAATACGGTTAAACGCGTCAATTAATCCCTTACCGATTGACTCTTTGGCGTTATCTGCTGCTACCGATAATACGTCTAATTTTCCAGCGTATGTATCAAGGTAGGCACTAGAAGCCCCAGTATATTCGTTGTTTAATATGCCTAGGACTTCAGCGAAAGACTTAGATTTAAGCTGCGCTTGGGTAAGTCCTGTATTGTACTTTTTGAGTCCACGGGTAATGCCGACGTACCCGTTGGCTAAGTCCTGTGTGACGGTTGCAAGGTCAATTCCAGAACCGCGAGAAATATCGATTGCGCTAGATAGCAATGTTTGTGATGCGGCTAAATCCTTGGTCGTTGTAAGCAACGCTTGAAACGCTGGACGCAAAGTTTCATCGACTATGCCAGTCTGACGTTCTAGATCAGCAATAAACTTAGTAATCTGTGGGTTAGCGTAAGCCAATCCAAGGTTCTTGACTGCGTTGGTTAGCTTGACTGCTGAAGCTTGGTCTTCTGCAAAGGCTTTGACGGCTGCCTTGCCAAAGTTAAATACGGCTCGTGCGCCATAAGCCACGCCAAGAGTTGTAGCAAGGGTCTTAATGTTCTTGTTAAGTTTAGTAGCAGCAGTCTCGGCTTCCTTAAATCCTTTAAGGTCTGCCTTACTGTTAATAAGGATATTGACATTTTCGTTAGCCATTACGCTGCCTTTCCTAGTGAGCCAGCGTTGCTTCTAGCGTAGAACTCGGTGATTGACTTATCTATGGCTCGCATGACAATACCGTTGGCAATTCCTCGATCTTCAGCCCAAGCGCGATAAATAAGACGACCGCGACCCTGAAGGCTAGAAATCAAAGGAGGAAGATTGTTAATAAATGTTTGACCAGCAGTAGGGTTATTTGATCTAGATACGCCTTTGCCTGAACCGCCAGCTTTAGAACCAACCCACGGCTGACCAGCAGGGTTCTTACGTCCTGCGGTTTCGTAGATAGCACCAGAAGCGGACTTGTTGTAAATACCAGCCATCGAGCTAAAGCCGTTCTTATTAACTTTACTTACGCTTGCAGAATAAGTAATACCGCGTTGAATAATCCCAGAATTAAATGTAGGAAATTTGCCTTGGTTAAATGAGCGCGCTGCCCAACCAGACATTGGTGAATTGGCTGGTACATATCCTCGGGCTTTGGCTACAACTGGCTTAAGACCAGATGCTATCTCTTTGCGTAAGTTCTTTTCAAGGTCAGGTGCAAAGCGGCGCATTGCCTTGCGTAGGTCAGAGTTACCTCTTATTTCTACGTTTGCCATCTTCCCTCGCTTTCGCTATGTCCTTTAATAGCTGGACATGATACTTAAACGCCATAGGCGTTAGTTCAACTATGGATTGGAACGGAACTCCATACTCGTAACTCAATCGAGTCGCAAGATAGGTAACGGAGTTCCGATCCACTACTCCAAAGGGTCTGAATCTAAGACCTCAACTGTCTTGAGAGTCTCGAGAAACTTTTCCCCGAAAGGTTGAACCGTTGCACCTGAACGGCGAATTGCTTCCCAGCAGAGCCAGTAAATATCTGACTGCTTCTGGTCTTCTAGAAGTGCCTTGTGAAAGCCCTTCTTGGCGTATTGCTCGAACGCGTACTCAATAAGAGGAGTGATTTCGTAATCAGTCGTCGTATTGTCTGACGTTGTAACCCTTAGCTTTGCCATGTTAGCCCCTTAGTTAGTTATTAGAATGAACCTGATGTTGATACAGCGATTGTACCTGATACATCAAAGGATAGGCTCTGCATGCTGAGGTCGCCTGTCGCACCATTGATATCTGTGGTGTTGTTGATAAGGCATGTCATTGTGTAGAGCGGGTTAGTCGCTGAGACGGCTGTACCTTTTTGCTGTAGAAGTACTACTGTTACGTTGGTTCCCCATGCAGCTTGTAGAGTCTGGAGTACAGACGATGTTGCTGTGTCGTTAAGGAAGTCAAGTGTGATAGATGATGCTTCGAGACCCTTGATAAAGCGGTGACCTGAATCGCCCATCGCTGTTACTTCAAGTTGGTCGAAGTTACGGTTAAGTGTTACGTTATTAACGTGGTCGCTGAGATCGACTGAATTGACCTTAACGCCTACATTGTTGTTCAGAAATACTGCCATTTAGGTTATTCCTCGTCTTTCTTGGACTTAGTTGCTGGCTTTTCTACCTGACCGATTTTAGTCAGGAAGTCTTTTTCTTCTTGTTCCCATGCTGACATATCTGTCATGGTTTAACTCCAACTCGTTACTAGTGATATTTGCATCTCACAGCTCAGGAGATCACCTGATGCTACTGAGAGAACCTGTGGTTGGGAGACTGCTCCCACGTTGTACGCAAGTGAGTCGTTGCTGGTTGAGCTGTACAAGGCTTGGAACATGGTCACGATTGCTGACTCGATGCCTTGTAAGTTACCTGCGTTATCGAATAAAGGTACTGTAATAAGCAACTTAAAATTGGCTTTTGGTCCTACAGTTGCAAAGGAATCGTTAGATGGCTCTAAGTATGGGTCGTCTGGAATAATGACTACTGAGTTAGCCTGAATAGTTGCAGGAGGATAGGCGAAAACTTGGTAAGTTGTATTAGCTGTTAGTGCAGTCGCTATGGACTGACGCAACGTCGAGATTGCTGGGATTGTCACTAGCCAATCATCGCTCTCGGACTGGTGTAAGGCGCGATAAGACCGCGAACCTTTGCCAACATTGTGTTGCCTAGACGGTAAGGGCTTGGTGTCACACCATCGACTGATACGCCACCACTTGAAGGTGCTTGGCGTGATTGCCAAACGTCCACAGCTAGCATTAAAGCTGCTTGGTTTATTGCTGGAGTTGATGAATAACCCGCAGCTTTTGTATCGGCTCCTAAAGCCTTTCCGTATGGAACTACTTGGCGATAATTTTCGTCTGAAACTGATCCAGTAGCGTTGAACTGCACCAAAGAATATCCTCGAGGGAATGTCTGGTATGTGTAAGGAAAGAAATATGTGAATAGCGGGAAAGTACCTGAACCATTAGTCCATGGGTAAGTCGCTGTG
>Ga0304728_1001605_pt1 | contig 15698 bp, 18 predicted proteins | sample C_130625_MF_Meta_FD_190476 | JGI IMG/M metagenome (GOLD analysis project Ga0304728, IMG submission 190476) | Freshwater microbial communities from Lake Croche, Canada to study carbon cycling - C_130625_MF_MetaG (v2) (version 2) | ecosystem: Environmental > Aquatic > Freshwater > Lake | place... | reverse complement strand
GAAGTCACGGGTGCAGATGGTGGCCCTCAAGAAATGGTCATTAAATGGCAAGCGGAATCATAGAAATCCCATACAGCCCTAGAAAGCAGTTTAGGGAGTTTCACGCTAGAACAGAGAGATGGGCTTGTTTAGTTGCTCACCGAAGGGCTGGCAAGACCGTAGCGGCCATCAACGACATCATTAGGGCGGCAATCACTTGCAAAAGCCCGATGCCCTTGTTTGGGTATGTTGCCCCGTATAGAAGCCAGGCAAAGAGCGTGGCATGGGATTACCTGAAATACTTTTCACGCCCCATCACTAAGTCAAGCAACGAGGCTGACCTAATCATTGAGTTGATTAACGGGGCAAAGATAAGATTGTTTGGCGCAGACAATGCCGATGCCATGCGTGGGTTGGGCTTTGATGGGCTTTACCTTGATGAGTATGGCGACTTTAAGCCAAGCGTATGGGGTAATGTGGTACGCCCTGCCTTATCTGACAAACAGGGATGGTGCGTGTTTGGTGGTACGCCCAAGGGCAAGAATCAGTTTTGGAACATCTACGAAACAAGCAAGAGACTACCAAACGAGTGGTTTAGCCTGTCACTACCCGCAAGCAAGTCAGGTTTACTGCCTGAATCAGAGTTACAGGCGGCAAGAGCGCAACTGGCAGAAGATCAATATTTGCAAGAGTATGAGTGTAGCTTTGAGGCGGCCATCATTGGTGCAATATGGGGTACTGAGATGCGCAAGGCTGCCGAGGATGGGCGCATTACAAAGGTCGAGAACCAAATTGAGGTCAAGACACACACGGCTTGGGACTTGGGGCATACTGATGACACGGCCATTTGGTGGTATCAAGTCATTGCGGGTGAGATACATATTGTTGATTTTTTTGCCCTTTCTGGTGGAACTATTGAAGAATTTGTATCAAAAATCAAAGAAAAACCCTACAATTACGGAAAACACTACTTACCGCATGATGCAAGGGCAAGGACTTTGGCAAGCGGTGGGAAGTCAGTAATCGAGCAAATGGCCGCGCACTTGGGCATTAACAACTTGGCGATTGTGCCTAGTTTGACTGTTCAGGATGGTATTCAAGCCGTGCGGATGGCATTGCCAAGATGTTGGTTTGATGCCGAGAAATGCGCAGATGGCATTGAGGCGTTGAGACAGTATCAGCGTGAGTACGATGAGGACAAAAAGGCTTTTAGGCAAACGCCAAAGCATGATTGGACAAGTCACCCCGCTGATGCCATGAGGATGTTAGCTATTAGTTGGCGGGAAGAACCTAGAGACAAACCGCCTGATCCGAGTAAAGTGTTGATTGTTGGCCCTGAGAACGAAGTCACAATGAACGATATGTGGGCTATCCACAAACAAACCGCAAGGAGCAATCGAATATGAGTGGAACAACAGACCCTTACCGCTACCAATATGAACACGTTGCCGCAAGTCAAACTGCGCAAGTCTTGGGTGGCACAGGCGCAGCGGGTGATTATCTTCACCGCATAGTTTGTACGGTATCAACTGCCGCAACAGGCACAGTCAGTATCCTTGATGGCGCTAGTTTTAGCCATTTGGTGTTGCCCGCTTCGCCTGGCGGTGGCATTGGTCAATACAACATTGAATTAAACACCATATCAAGAAATGGCGCATGGAAGATCACCACGGGCGCTGGTGTCGAAGTGTTGGCCGTTGGCATATTCTCGGCTTAATCATGTCTAAAGCTGGACTTTATGCCAATATTTTGGCCAAACAAGAGCGAATCAAAGCGGGTTCAGGCGAGAAGATGAACAAGGTGGGCAGTAAAGATGCCCCTACCGCTAAAGATTTTAAAGAAGCCGCTAAAACTGCAAAGCCTGAGAACAAATGACAGCCGCATGGACTCGCAAAGAAGGAAAAAACCCTGAAGGCGGTTTGAACGCTAAAGGGCGGGCGAGTTATGCAGCAGAGACAGGCGGCAGTCTAAAGCCTCCCGTTAAGTCAGGAGACAACCCAAGGCGTGCATCTTTTCTTGCGCGAATGGGTGCTACCGCTGGCCCGATGGAAAAGAATGGCGAACCTACACGGTTGGCGCTTGCTTTGAAGGCATGGGGTGCATCATCTAAGGAAGATGCCCGTGCCAAAGCAAAAGCAATTTCTGAAAGAAACAAAAATGGCTGAATTAGTACCAACTGAAGTTGACAAGTACAACTCCCTGATAGCCACTTATGACAACGAGTTCAAGAAGTGGGAAGCCCGCACTAAGAAGATCATTAGGCGCTACAGGGATGACACTCGAAGCGCAAGCGGCAATGACACCGCTAAGTTCAACATTCTGTGGTCAAACGTACAGACACTAATCCCCGCTGTTTATAGCAAGATGCCAAAAGCTGATGTCAGCCGTAGGTTTGGTGACAATGACCCAATTGGCCGTGTTGCGTCATTATTGGTTGAGCGTGCGTTGGACTTTGAGATTGAGCATTACACCGACTTTAGAAGCACGATGCGTTATGCCGTGGAAGATCGGTTCTTGGGTGGCCGTGGCGTGGCTTGGGTTCGTTATGAGCCGCACGTCACCGAAGTGCCTGGTATGCCTGAGATGCCCGAAAACGATGATGGCTTGCAAGTCACCGAGGATGTTGATGAGGCTGAATCGCAAGACTTTACCGCTGGCCAAGTCGAGCCGATGGAGCAGATTGAGTATGAGTGCGCACCAACTGATTACGTTCATTGGGCTGATTTTGGCCACAGCGTTGCCCGTACATGGGAGGAAGTGACCCAAGTATGGCGTTGGGTTTACATGACCAAGGATGCGTTGGTTGAGCGTTTTGGTGAGGAAGCCGCCCGCAATATCCCCTTGGATAGCGGCCCTGATCCATTGTCTAACTACGCAAGCAACCAAAAAGAATACACACGGGCAAAGATTTGCGAATTGTGGGACAAAGAGACAGCCAAGGTCTATTGGTTCAGCAAGCAAGGCAACAAGTTCATTGACGTGCGGGATGACCCGCTAGAGTTAGAGCAGTTTTTCCCATGTTGCAAGCCTTTGTATGCAACGATGACAAGTGATAGCCTTGTGCCTGTGCCTGATTTCGTTCTATATCAAGACCAAGCCAACGAATTGGACATCTTGAGCGACCGCATTGATGGATTGGTCAAGTCTTTGCGTGTTCGTGGCGTTTACGATGCAAGCGTCCCCGCATTACAGCGTTTATTGACTGAGGGCGACAACAACACCCTAATCCCTGTTGATAAGTGGATGGCGTTTAGTGAAAAAGGCGGTTTAAAGGGTGCGATTGACCTATTGCCCTTGGATACGTTGGCCAATGCTTTGCTGCAATGCTACCGTGCAAGGCAAGAAATCAAGCAACAAATCTACGAAATCACGGGTTTGTCGGACATCTTGAGGGGCGCATCACAAGCAAGCGAAACCGCTACTGCCCAACAGATCAAAGGACAGTTTGCAAGCCTTAGACTGCGTTCTATGCAGGAGGAAGTGGCATTGTTTGCCTCTGACCTGATTAGACTCAAGGCGCAGATCATTTGCACTAAATTTCAGCCGCAAACCATCCTGATGTATGCGGGCGCAAGCCAAATGCAACCCGTGGATCAGCAGATGATTCCACAGGCTTTGCAACTGATTAAAAACAAGCCATTGCGTAACTTCAGAATTGAGGTGGCGGCAGATAGCTTGGTTCAGTTGGATGAGGCGGCCATAAAACGTGAGCGTACCGAGTTTATTGGTGCGTTTGCAGGGTTCTTACAGCAAGCCATGCCTGTTGCACAAGCAAGCCCTGAGATGACCCCTGTTCTGATGGAAATTATGAAGTTTGGCGTGAGTGCGTTCAAGTCATCACAACAGCTTGAGGGCGTAATTGACCAGGCGCTTGACCAAATCAAGCAAAAGATGGCGCAACCGCCTCAACCTAAAACTGACCCTGAAATGATGAAGTTGCAAGCGCAACAACAGTCTGAGCAAATGCGGGTTCAGGCAGATATGCAAGTGGCACAGGCTAAAGCTCAGTTTGATGCCCAATTGCAACAAGCCAAACTCCAAGCCGAGGCGCAACAACTTCAGTTTAATGCCCAACTTGAAAGCGCAAAACTTGAGCGTGAGCAACAAATGGAACGTTTCAAGGCTGAGTTGGATGCCAATACTAAGATTAGGGTTGCACAGATTAGCCACTCAGCATCTATGTTGCCTGAGGATATGGATGCCCAACAACAGATGCACGCTACATTGAATCAAGACTTGCGCGGCATGATTGAGGCGATGATGAACACGGTGAACAATTCTCATCAACAAGTGATGAACAGCCACAACCACAGCGTTGGCACAATGCAAGAAATGCTGAAAAACCAAAACGACAACACGCAAGTGATGAAGAACGTGGCCGATCTGATTTCAGCGCCCAAACGGATTGTTCGTGGCCCTGATGGTAAAGCCATAGGCATGGAGGTCATTAAATGATTACGACAACTAAAGGCGAAATGGAAGAATCCTTGCTTGAAAAGCGTGAGGGTCAATCCGACACCGACACCGAGACAATTGATTGGGTGGAATACTGGTTAGATGGCGAGTTAGTCCATCGTTCTGTTCATGTAAAACTTAAACACGCAGCCGTTGCTGATGGCGCTGCATCATCTTTCTAAGGAAACAAAATGGCAAATACAACGGCAATGTGTACAAGTTTCAAGGGCGAATTGCTCACGGGAACACACAACTTCACGCCTAGCACGGGCAACACCTTTAAAGCGGCTTTGTACTTTGCAACAGGCAGTTTGGGTGCGGCCACCACCGTTTACTCTACAACCAATGAAGTTACAAATACTTCAGGCACGGGTTACACAGCGGGTGGCGTGACAGTTACCAATGCAAATGCCCCCGCAACAAGCGGCACAACGGCATATTGGACACCATCCGCTAGTTTTACATGGACTGCCTTGACGGTTACAACGGCATTTGATGCGGTTTTGATCTATAACTCGACATCGGGTAATAAGGCGGTCAGCGTTCACAACTTTGGATCGCAAACAGTCACGGCTGGCACATTTACGCTGACCATGCCTACCAATGATGCGACCACAGGCTTACTGCGTATTGCATAATGGCACAAGGGCCTTGGGGCACGGGTACTTGGGACGATGCCCAATGGGATAGTCTGCCCATATTTGGCAATGAAGCTACGGGTGGCGTTGGCAGCCCTAGTGTTGCTGTCAGCCCCGCACTTACAGGCGTAAATGCCACGGGCGCAGCGGGTACAGTATCAAGCGCAAACTTTAATACGCTCTCAGGCGTTATTGCAACGGGTGCTGTTGGCTCTTTCTCCAATAACTCTAGCTACGCATTAACAGGCGTATTGGCCACAGGCGCGGTTGGCGCATTTACCAATGCAACAAGTATTGCGTTAACGGGTGTCCAAGCATCGGGATTGGCGGGTAATGAGGCTGAATCGGTAACTATTGGCTTGAATGGGGTGGCGGCAACGGGTTTTGTTGGTTCGTTTGGCATTTCAAAAGCCATTCAATTAACTGGCGTCCAAGCTACGGGTGCGGCTGGCACTCTTACGGCTTTCAAGCCTATTATCTACATTGACGACACCCATGACCCTGGCCCTGATAAACGCAAGAAACAGCATAAACTTGAGCAAGAAAAGAACAAAAAGCGCAGGGATGAGATTATTGCCGCGTATGAGCGTATTGTTGAAGGCAAAATACCCGAAGAAATAATTGCGCCTTATGTTGAAACATTTGCTACAATCGCAAGCAAGCAAAATGTCACATTGACAGACATTCAAAAAATGTTGTTGAATTTGGACAAAATGCAGTTAATTTGGGACGACCACATCGAATCAGATGACGAGGAAATTTTGCTACTATGAGAACAACTTACGTTATGCGTAATGGTGAATTGGTTGAAAAACACAAAGCCAATGACGAAGTTCACGCCCCTATGATTATGGGCGATATTACTCCTTACAAATCAATGATTGATGGCTCTATTATACAGAGCCGAAGCCGTCACCGCGAGCATCTACAAGCAAATGGATGTATCGAGGTGGGCAATGAATCAATGGAAACAAAAATCACCCCTCCCTCAAGCGAGAAAAGGCGTGAAGTATTGGCGCAACAGTTGGGCAACATGACCCACAACGAAGCCAATAAGATAATGAATTCATTGCGTGAGCAAGCCAATCAGATGAAATACCATAGGAGATAACAATTGGATACTACAGAACCCATTGTCCCAACAGAAGCGCCCGATAACAGGCGTGAACTGCTTGCACAGCAATTTGATGAGGTAGCGCAAGCTGAACCCGCCAAGTTCCAACGTGATGATTCGGGCAAATTTGCCGCTTCTAATGAAAAATCTGTAGAAGAACCCGCAGAAGAACCCGTTTGGAAGCGAGCGCCCGCAAGTTGGAAGAAAGATTATCACGAAGTTTGGCAGACTGCCGACCCAAGGATGCAAGAGTATGCTTGGCAACGTGAAGAACAAATGCGCAAGGGCGTTGAGCCGTTAATCTCAAAAGCGCAGTTTGCAGATCAGATTAATGAGGTAGTCAATCCTTATTTGCAGACTATTCAGGGCATGGGTTTAGACACTCCAAGGGCGGTAAAAGCCTTGTTGGAGGCTGACCATATGTTGCGAACTAGTGATGGGCAACAAAAATTGCAATTATTTAGTAGATTAGCGCAACAATATGGAGTAAACTTAAATGAAGTCAATATGCCGCAAGGCATTGACCCAACGATTTACGCACTTCAGAACGAGCTAAACAATGTTCGTGGCGAAGTGATTGGCTGGAAACAGCAACAAGAGCAAGCTCAAAATCAACAGCTTTTAGGCGAAATTGAAAAATTTAGTGCTAAAGCCGAATATTTTGAGGAAGCACGTCCGACCATGATTCAACTCCTACAGAGTGGCGTGGCACAGACGTTAGAGGACGCATATGAAAAAGCGGTGCGCCTCGACCCTGAGTTATTTGACAGCGTACAAGTCAGCAAACAGGCCGAATTGGAAAACGCAAAGCGAGCAGCGGCAGACCGAGCAGCGAAATCTGCAAGGGCTAGTGCGGTTTCGGTAAAGAGTTCCACACCAGGAATGGCTACCAAAAACAATGCTCAAGATAGGCGCAGTTTATTGGCAGAGCAATTTGACCAAATAGCTGCACGACTTTAATTGATATAGGAGAATTATTATGGCATTTGCCAATTCCAGTATCAGCGACATCATTGCGACCAACATTCAAAGCCGTACTGGTGAGTTAGCTGATAACGTCACAAACAACAACGCCCTTTTGCGTAGACTCAAAGACCGTGGAAATGTGAAAACATTCTCTGGCGGTAACGTGATCTTGCAAGAGATTATGTATAACGACAGCACCACAAATAACACGAATTCTTATTCTGGTTACGAAGTGTTGAACGTGTCACAAAACAGCCCTATCAGTTCTGCTCAATTTAGCATTACTCAATATGCCGCTGCTGTGTCCATCTCTGGCTTGGAAATGATCCAGAACTCGGGCAAAGAAGCTATTATTGATTTGCTCGATGGCCGTATGATGGTTGCCGAAGCTCAGTTGGCTAACCGTATTGGCGCTGACATCTACACAGATGGCACAGGCAATAGCGGTAAAAACATCACAGGCTTGGGCGCTGCCGTACCTGATGCACCCTCAACTGGAACTTATGGTGGCATTAACCGTGCAAACTATACTTTCTGGCGTTCACAGAAGTATTCTGGCGTGACCGATGGCGGCTCTGCTGTTTCAGCCTCAAACATCCAGTCTTACATGGATTCTTTGGCCGTTCAGTTGATTCGTGGTACAGACAAGCCTGACTTGATCGTTGCCGACAGTAACTACTACCGTTTGTATTTGCAGTCTATGCAATCCATCCAACGTGTTACTGATGGTGGCAATTCAACTCAAGGTGCGGGCTTTGCTTCATTGAAATACTATGGCGCTGGCATGGCATCTGATGTTGTGCTTGACGGTGGTATCGGTTCTGCCGCTACTGCAAACCATATGTGGTTCTTGAACACCAAGTATTTGATGTTCCGTCCCCACGTTGACCGTAACTTTGTGCCAATCGGTGGTGAGCGTCAAGCCGTTAACCAAGATGCCATCGTTAAGTTGATTGGTTGGGCTGGTAACTTGACTAGCTCAGGCCCACAGTTCTGTGGCGTTCTGATCGCTTAAAGGAGTAAAATCATGGCATATACAATCACCCCCCTCATTGGTATTGACTTTAACAACATCGTCAACACCAACACAAACAGCGCAGGAACGGCTGTTCCTACATTTGGCCCTTTGGGTGCTGAAGTGTTTGGTTCTGATGGTCGCATTTATGTTTTGGCTCAAGCCAACGCAACAATTACGGCCTCTACAACCGTTTGCGACATCAACACAACCACATTCTTGGTGGCGGCTACAGGCGGTTCTTACAAATCGCCCGCAGTTGCCCTAGCATCTGGTGACGTTGCTTGGTTCTCTAAAGCATCTGTGTAAAACAAAAGGGGCGGCATAAAACCCGCCCTTTTTTAATCAAGGAACTAAAATGGCTATCCCCTCACGAATTCTTGGCGCAGGTAACTCGCCTTTGTCCACAGTTTCCATCGCTGGTGATGGCGCTGTTGGCATTGTTGCAACGGGTTCAACTGCCGCTACCGCAACACAATTGTCGGCTGTGTTCAACACAATCACAACTTCATCTGCTTCTACAGGCGTTAAATTGCCTCCTACCGAAGCGGGTGCAATGGTTGGTATTCGTAATGATTCAGGTCAAACAATTACTGTTTACCCTTACAATACTAGCTCAACTATCAATGCAGCAGCCGCATCTGTTACATTGGCAACGGCAAAGAGTATGATTCTTTTTGCTCCAAGCGCAACAACTTGGGCATCAGTCACTTCAGCATAATCCCCACAGGATAAAAAATGGCACTAGATTCCGATATTGCAAACGCAGACACACATCTGCACGTTGAGTTTTATACATTTGACAAAGCACCGTACAAAGACATCCCATTTGTGCGTATTATGGTTCCTGGCGATAAGTACAACATCATTGAACAGCCCGTTCGTGATGACCATAAAGAGCGCTTTCCCCGTCAATGGTTGCACTATCAAATGCAAAACTCAGAGGGTGGGCCAATCATTGGCACAACTTTGCAAAATTGGCATCTAGATCGCCCTGAAGAATTTACAGACAGTCAAATGGCTGAACTGCAAATTCTAAAGTTTCAAACTGTTGAGCAAGTTGCTACGGCAAGCGATGCTCAACTTCAGCGCGTAGGAATGGGCGCTGTTGGATTGCGTGAAAAGGCAAGAGCATATCTGCTGAGACGTAATCAAAGTGAGAGTTCATTTGAATTAGAGCAAACCCGTTCTGAATTGAAAGAATTGCAAGAGCAAATGAAAGCCTTGTTGTCTGAAAAAACACGAGGCCGCCCTAAAAAAGAGGTGTAAATTATGTCTAGCACTATGCTCCAGTTAGTGCAGCAAGTTACCAATGAATTAGGCGTGACAACACCGACAAGTGTTGCTGGAAATACTAATCAAGACGTTATCCAAATTCTTGCGTTAATGAACGCAAGTGGATACGAATTCTTGCGCAAGCATCCTTGGCGAACCCTTACAAAGCAAAAGCAGTTCTACACCGAATATCTGACCACCACAGGCACATGGAGCGATGATGGGTTGTCCATCACGAATATTCCATCTACCAATGGTTTAGATAGCACCTACATGGTGGTTGGTACAGGACTTGACCAAAATACTTTCATTCAGACTGTAGATTCAAGCACCTCTGTCACTTTAACTAGAAAAACGACAGAGGCGGGAACAAATGCAACCGTGTACTTCCAAAAGATGAAGTATGCGTTTCCAAGCGACTACGAAGCCATCATCCCAAGGACAATGTGGGACAAAGATAAGCATTGGGAGATGCTTGGCCCTGAAGATGCGCAACAATGGGAATGGTTGTTGTCGGGATACATTGCCACAGGCCCTCGGATCAGATGGCGTTTGTTTAGCAAGTATTTCCAAATATGGCCAGGCTTTTCAAGCGCTGAGTTTTTGGGCTACGAGTACCGTTCAAATGCGTGGGCGTTGAGCGTTACTGATGAACCTAAGTTATCGTTTACCGCTGACTCTGATACTTGTATCTATCCTGATCGTTTGATGGTTCTGTCAACCAAGCTCAAGTATTTTGAAGCTAAAGGTTTTGACACAACGGCCATGTACCGTAACTATTTGGAAGAAATGGAAGCGGCTATTGCTTTGGATATGTCTGCGGCTAATTTGTCGTTTGCGCCAAGGCCAGGCACGATTCTAATTGGTTACGACAACATTCCTGACAGCGGTTATGGGGCATCACAGTAATGAAAATTGCCCAAAGAACTGCCGCTAATGTAGCGAGTATTCCCGCGCCCGTAGGTGGGTGGAATGTGCGCGATTCGTTGGCCAATATGTCGCCAACTGATGCGGTGACGATGACTAATTTCTTTCCTACCGTTTCAAGTGTGAACTTGCGCGGTGGGTTTAGCAAATGGTCAACGGGTATCACAGGCCAAGTTGACACGGTCATGGCCTATGAGACAGGAAGCGTCAGCAAATTGTTTGGTATTGCAAGTGGCTCAATCTATAACTGCACAACCAAAGGTGCGGTGGGCGCTGCTGAAAAAACAGGACTGACTAACAGCCGTTTTGAGCATATCAACGTCACAACCGCAGGAGGTAGCTTCCTTTATGCTTGCAATGGCGTAGATGACCCACTCCTTTATAACGGCACAACGTGGCAAAGCGTCAACGCCTCAAGCTCACCCATCGCAATCACGGGCGTGACCACAAACAAGCTAAACAATGTCACGCTGTTTAAAAACCGAGTTTGGTTCATTGAGAAAGAAAGTCTAAAAGCATGGTATTTGCCGACTAACTCAGTCGGTGGCGCTGCCGAGGTTTTAGACTTGAGTTCTATTGCCCGAATGGGTGGATACATTGTTTCTTTTAGCGCATGGACAATTGATGCGGGTTATGGCGTGGACGATAACCTTGTGTTTGTAACGTCACAGGGCGAGATTATTGTTTACCGAGGTACTGACCCCGCCTCTGCTAGTACATGGGCTTTAGCGGGCGTTTGGAAGCTCGGAGCGCCCGTTTCTAGGCGTTGTTTATACAAGTATGGTGGCGACCTATTGGTTTTGAGTTTGGACGGTCTGTTGCCCTTGGCTTCAGCGTTGCAATCGAGCCGCCTTGACCCAAGGGTTAATCTGTCAGACAAGATTCAGGGCGCTATTACTGAGGTGACAACGGCTTACCAAAATTCATTTGGGTGGGCTTTGCTTTATCACGCAAAAAACAATGCTTTGTGGATCAATGTGCCTGTTGGCCTTGGGGTACAAGAGCAATTTGTGATGAATACGATTACAAAGTCATGGACTAGGTTTACGGGATGGGACGCTAATTGTTGGGAGACATTCAACGACAACCCTTATTTTGGCGGTGATGGATACGTTGGTTTGGCGTGGGATGGGTTTGCCGATGATGGCAACGACATCAATGCCGTGGTTTTGCAAGCGTTTAACTATTACGAAAGCCGTGGAGTAAAAAAATACTTTACACGGGCAAGGCCATCCATTTTTACAGATGGAACGCCCACAATCTTGGTCGGCATCAATGTTGATTTTAGTTTGTCAGACACAGCGGGAACTTTAAACTTCAGCCCATCCAATTATGGAATATGGGGAACTTCAACATGGGACAACGCATTGTGGTCAAGCGGGACAATCATCACAAACAACTGGCAAGGCGTCACAGGCATTGGATATTGTGCGGGTATTCAGCTAAAATCAGCCTCACGGGGCTTACAAATTGAATGGGCTTCAACCGATGTGGTGTTCCAACAAGGATGGGCTGGCATATGAACGCAAAAATGGAAAGATTTGCCGATGTTTCAGCCGAAGCCGTGGTGCTTATTGGCAAACATTGGACTGAACTTTACGGCAACGGCAACCTAAAGAGCGATTTGGGCGGCATGATTGAGCTAGAAAGAACAGGAAATTTCGCATACTTTACCTTGCGTACCGAATCGGGTGAATTAGCGGGTCATGCGGGTTTTATGGTGTTCAGATCGCCTTTTTATGGCGCAATGCAAGCGTTAGACGTTTTCTACTATGTATTGCCTGAGCATCGAGGCGGTCTTGGTATTTGCAAAATGCTGAAATTAGCAGGGCAAATGCTCAAAATCAATGGTGTCAGCCAAGTCATGATTAGCCACAAGAAAGATCAAGATTTGAGCGTGTTGCTTCAAAGAGCAAACTATGAACCATCAGGCGAAACATACGAATTTAAGGAATAAACATGGCTTTTTTATGCCCACAACCCAAAGCCCCCGCAACGCCTGATTACGCTGCGGCTGCTACCGCCCAAGGTCAAGCAAATAAAGACACGGCTATTACGCAAGGTTATTTAAACAACCCTAACGTGATTGGCCCGTTGGGTGGTCAGACAGTTACGTTTGACCCCATTACAAATCAGCCAACGATTATGCAAACCTTGACCCCAACGGCTCAAGGCACGTTGGAGGCACAGCAAAGAGTTCAGCAAGGCATGGCAAGCCTTGGTGAAAAGGGTTTGGCAAGTGCATCAGACATCATTGGCAAGCCGTTTGAGTACACAGGGCCAGGTGGGATTTTCTCGCTTGGAAATGCGGGAAACATACAAGGATCACCTGACCTGATGGGCATGGGATCGGCTCAAGGAAATGTCCAAAGTGAAAAGGCATATGGCCAAGTTCCTACTCAGCAAGTGTCAGGCAATTTCCAAGGCGGCCAAGCCATTGGCGGTGTTTATGGCGGTACTGCTAGAGGCAATTTCCGAGGCGGCACGGCAACGGGTGGCGTAAGTGGCCCAACTTTGCAAGATACCTATGGCAATTATGGACAAGTTCAAAGTGCGCCTGATATGGGCGCATATGGTTCTGCTTCATCTATTGGTGCGGGTCAATATGGGTTGTCAGGCGGCATTAACCCATCTCAATATGGCACGGCACAAGGCGGTGTTGAGGGCGTTAATCTTCAGCAGTCACTTGGCAACATTGGCCAAATCAATCAAAACCTGAACGCCAATAATTACTTGGCAAACAATCAGTTGAATTTGAGCAATGTTGCTCAGATGCCTGTTAATGCGGGTACGACAGGCCAAGCGGCAATCATGTCTCGGCTTGCGCCTCAGTTGGAACGCCAACAAAAACTGACTGCTCAGAGTTTGGCCAACCAAGGCTTAGTGCCTGGCGGTGAAGCCTACACAAACGCCATGCGTGACCAAAGCCAACAACAAAATGATCTGTTGACCCAAGCGGCTTTGCAAGGTATCAGTTTGGATACTGCGGCCAATCAACAAGGCTTCAATCAAGCGTTGGCTGCGGGTCAATTCGGCAATACAGGCATACAACAAAACTTTGGCAATGCTTTGGCAGCTCAACAAGCCCAAAATGCGGCTCAAGGGCAAGGCTTTAACCAACAGTTGCAATCAGGTCAGTTTGGCAACCAAGCTCAATTGGCAAGTTTTGGTGTCAATTTGCAGAATCAGCAAGCGGCCAATCAAGCGATTGCACAAAATTATGGTCAAGGTTTGGGTGCACAGCAATTGCAAAATCAAGCCATTGCACAAAACTTTGGACAAGGAATGACCGCATCTAATGCGGCAAATGCGGCAATTCAGCAAAATCAAAATGCGGCATTGCAACAACAAGCGGCTGCAAACCAAGCCCAAGCACAACAGTATGGCCAAGCACAGGGTAATGCTCAGTTTGCGAATCAAGCCCAATTAGCGGGTTTTGGTGCGAACTTGCAAAACCAACAAGCGCAAAATCAAGCTATTGCTCAGAATTCTGCACAGGGTTTGGCTCAACAACAGGCTTACAACGCTGCCATTGGTCAGAACTTCAATCAAAACTTGCAAAATCAGCAAGCCTACAATGCCGCAATTGGTCAAAATTATCAACAAGGCATGGGTTCGCAAGCGGCTCAAAATCAGGCGGCTGCGCAGAATTTTGGGCAAAACGTAACTGCTCAACAATTGGCCAATCAAGCGGCACAACAGAATTTCAGCAATTCATTGGCTAGTCAACAAGCACAAAACCAAGCACTTGCGCAAAATCAAGCGATTGCCGCACAACAACAACAGTTGGCTAACGCTGCTCAACTTCAGCAATATAACCAAAACCTTGGTATGGCTCAGTTTGGTAATCAAGCGGCCACACAAGAGTTGCAAAAACAACTTGCGTTGCGCAATCAGCCTTTGAATGAAATCACGGGCTTGATGAGTGGCTCACAATTGCAGATGCCTCAATTCCAAGGTTACAACCCAACAAACATTGCCCCCGCACCAATATTTGCGGGTGCGCAAGCACAGGGTAATGCGGCATTGCAGAACTACGGTATTCAACAAGCGGGTGCTAATGCGCTAACTAGTGGATTGTTTAATTTGGGTGGCGCGGCAATGATGGCCCCGATTGGTACATTCTCAGATCGTAGATTAAAGTCAAACATTGAGCGCATTGGCACTCATAAACTTGGCATCGGTCTTTATGAGTACGACATCTTTGGTGAGCGTCAACAAGGTGTGATGGCTGATGAAGTTGAGAAGGTCATGCCTGAAGCTGTCTTGACGCACTCAAGTGGTTACAAAATGGTCAACTACGGTTTATTGGGGTAAAACATGGCTAATCAATACGAACAGTTTAATGTTGCAAACCCTTATCAGTTGCAACAGCAGGAGTTGGACAGACGCCAAAAAATGGCCGATATTCTGCAACAACAATCTTTTGATCCTATTCAAGCGGGTTCTTATCAAGGCATCCAAGCACCAATTAGCCCCGTTCAAGGTTTGGCTAAAGTGCTTCAAATGTACTTGGCAAACAAAACCCAAGAGGGTTTAAAAACAGAGCAAAAAGCCTTGGGTGAGCAATATCGTGCCGACACATCCTCTGATATTCAGCGATTAATTCAGGGCTTGCAAGGCCAAGCGGCCAAGCCTGAAATGAAGCAAGAACCAACGGCAAGAGATTTTGAAGACAATCCAAACCTTGCGCCATCATTTGCTGAAATGCTTCCTGACCAACAAAAAGCGTTCACGATGCCCGCCATGCCCGCAAAGGCAGCGGGTGTGCTTGACCCATCATTGATTGGCGAGTTCAAAACGCCTGGTATGCAACAACAAGCCATGACTATGTATTTGGGTCAACTTGCTCCTAAAGCGCCTATTGTGCTTAAAGAGGGTGAAGCGGCATATAACCCTGTAACATACGAAAAAATGTTTGCGGCTAACGCAAAATCGCCTTTTGGCAATGTTAATCCCGCTTCATTTACAGCCGCAAGTTTGAAGAAATTTACAGAAGGTGGCGGTAATGACTTCTCCTTATTAGTTCCTGCTGTTAGCGCAGATACTCAAGCAAGATTAACACTAGATCGTGAACAGTCTGATCGTGCGTTTTATAATTTGACTGCAAATCAGAAAGCTACTCTTGCTAATGAAGCGGCTAAGATTGGAATTAGTGGAGCTGAGTTGTTCTTCAACACAGGAATGAAAGCAGGAGGCGTTCCAAACCCCTTGGCAAATCAGCCTGTTACGCAACCCGTTGTTCAGCCCGTGCAACAACCTTTGGCACAACCTTTGGCACAGCCTGTTGCACAAGCCGCAACGCAAGCGCCACAACCAAGACCAGTTG
>Ga0304728_1001597_pt1 | contig 15762 bp, 6 predicted proteins | sample C_130625_MF_Meta_FD_190476 | JGI IMG/M metagenome (GOLD analysis project Ga0304728, IMG submission 190476) | Freshwater microbial communities from Lake Croche, Canada to study carbon cycling - C_130625_MF_MetaG (v2) (version 2) | ecosystem: Environmental > Aquatic > Freshwater > Lake | place... | reverse complement strand
CCATAATTGCTTTGCGCGCTTGCTCAACCACCGTACGGTGATCCTGGCCTGGATACCAGGACACGTTGATTGAGTTACCATTTTTCGCTGAACGCTGAGCCAGCTCTTTCGTGGACTCCGGCATGACGACATTGTCGAGGGTTCCATGCACGATCAGAATGGGCGCTGCGGATGTTCGATTGCCAGGCACGTTCAAGGCCAGCGCTCTCTTCATCTCCTGACTCCACTCCCCGGTGGAAAATGGCCCCTTCATGGAGAGAGATTCCCGAAACAACCCTGAGATTGAAGTGTTCCCAGCAGCATCGATCATGCGCTTCCCATCGGCGGTGAATTCGCTGAGCGAAACAGCGTAGGCATCGCGATACCCCCGAGCCAGAACATACACATGGGGGATATTGATTGGCTTGGCAATCAATGTGGTTCCGGGAGCGATTGCCACCACCCCTCGGAGCCTTAACTCCGGGGCATAGGTCGGTTGCTCCTCGCTAGTGAAGATGGCAGCATGGCCGCCTTGGGACCAGCCGAAGGTCGTGACATCCGACCCGGCAGCAACATCTTTCATCGTGCGCGCAGCTCGAACAAGATCGAGGCCATTGCGTGCCGCCGAGTTGCCGACCATGTATTGATGAACGCCTGGTCCGCCTTGGCCGTAATAGTCCGTCGCAACCACGACGAACCCACGCTTCAGGAAATCAGTTAGATAGGGAACGCCATAGTCGATCGGCGCCGTTGGCGACCGTTGAACCTGATTTTGTGCTGGATTTGGTGCCAGCGATGGGGCTGATGTCCGCGATCCTCCCGTGGTCCCATGCAGCCAGTTCAAGATCGGATGGGCCTTGGCTGCCCCGATTTTGGGAGTGACGACGATCCCGGTTACAGGCACCAATCGCCCATCCCACGTTCGAGAGACGTACATCACGCGCCAGGCGGAAGATCCCGCCGGCGCAGGGATGACTTCGGTCTTGATGACTTCGCCAGGCTTCCTGCCAGCGTCGTCCAAATTCGCGTCATAAAATGGAGTCAGGCTAAAGTCGGGGACGGACTTGGCCTTGGGGTCAAATCCTTGGATAGTTTGAGCGTGCGCTCCCTGCGAAAGAAAGAAAGTTGAAGCGAATAGCAGCGAGCGGATCGAACGCGCCAGTGGATTCAGGCTCATGGTTGGGACTCCTGGGTGAGTTCTCGGACCCGAGAACTACCACAGGTCCACTGGAGGTTTGAGTCCAGACGCTGCCGCACCTCTGGATTGAACGGTCTGCCATCACCTCCCCCCATCGAAGTCAGGATGGCTTACCCCGACCCGTTCAGCGATCCGTTGCAGCAGGGCCTCCATGCGATCCAGGCGAGCTTCGATGGCGGCCAGGCTTGAGGGCGTCGCCACTGCCTTGGTTGCTGCCTTCGCCGCCACGGGGGCGGCGCCGCCCCGGAGCCGCTGGATCAGGGCTGCCTTGTTGAGGCTGGTGTAGCCCTTGAAGCCCCGTTCCTTGCAGAGGGCCTTCAGCTCCTTCAGGCCCAGCCTGTCAAGCCCCTCGAACAGTTCTCCAGCGACACGCAAATCCGGCTGGGTTGTGGATGGCAGCGCCCCATCCAGCTCCCGCAACATTCGGGCATCCGCCTGGGCCAGCTCCCGCAGGTTGGCCCGCAGCGCCTCAGCGATTCTGCCCATGGCTCGGTTCCTGGGGGGGTTGGGGAAGAATGGTGAGTTGCTGGGCGTGGCTCCCCGGTTTGCCGGTCTCTGGTTTGACGGTTTGGGGTTTGTCGCTCTGCGGACCGGCGGACTGCTGTCCGTTGGCTTCCAGGACGCTGGGCTGTAGGTCGTTGCCCTCCAGGCTTGCCCGCAGCGCCACCTGCCGGGCACTGAGCTGCTCGAAGCGCTCCTTGCCCGTGCGCCAGCGGTTCAAGAAGTTGATCACCGCCTGCATCAGCCTGGCGATGTTGCCGCCGCCGTTGTACTGACGCCGGCCCAATTGGTACGCGCCGAAGGCGGTGCCCATCTCATCGCCCGCGTCTTCGAGGTGCTCCACCACATCGGTGACGATTTCGAGCATGGCGTAGGCCTCCGCCTTGACGCTGGCCTCCCGCTCCGCCAGGGCCCGCAGCCGCTGACCCAGCTCCTGCAGCTGGTTCCCCTGCTTCTCAGAGCGGCTGCGGTGGATGCCGCGACTGATCATCAGGCTCTTGTAATTGCCCCGTAGCTCCAGATACAACGCATCCAACCGGTCTCGCTCCAGCGTCGTGGGGTCGCTGGGGTAGGCCGTGGTGGGTGGTAAGGCCGGGGCGGGCATCACAGGACTGGCTTGGTTTTTCCATTCTGACCTGGGGTGGAGTAATGCAGAAACTGCATATCGAGACGCCGCTAGCTCCCCACCGTTGTCGCCAGCGAGCTGGAGCAGGTCGCCGCCCGCGCGCCTTGGCACGAGCCTCCGCCCCGCCCGGCCCTGGCTGACGAAGTACAGGCTGAGGCCGGACGAGGAGGCGGACTTACTGGAGCCGGCGGGCACCAGGATTACCACGCGACGGATGGGGCAACGGCTCAACTCTCAGACTCGAAAATAATGCAAGAAAAACAATGCAAGAACTGCATAGTTACAGCGATGCCGATGGTCCCGCTGCGCTGTTCCCTTCACGGCAGACTGCAGTAGAAAAGATGCGCTGAGGGGGCAGCCTGCTTCAGCACCAGGGATGGACACCATGCTTCCGGCCATCAGAACCAGTGACCGACTCGCCCTCCCCCTGTGTGGTTGCCTAGTCCCCATGGACCCGGCGATCGGTCAACAGCAGCAAGTGGGCCCAGCGCGTGCCTGAAGCCGTCCTGGCCCCAGGGGCTCGCATTGAGTGCCGCAGCGCCGAGTGGCTGGTGCGCAGCTTGGGCCGCAGCTCCGATGGCCAGCAGGTGGTGGATGTGGTGGGCGTCTCGCCCTTCCTGCGGGAAAAGGAGGCCCGCTTCCTGGTGGAGGTGGAAAGGGCGGCGGGCAGCTTCAAGGTGCTGCAGCCGGAGGACACCGCCCTGGTGAGCGACCCCTCGCCCCAGTACCGCGACAGCCTGCTGTTTCTGGAGGCCCACCTGCGCCGCTCCGTGCCCACCGATGCAGCCCTGGTGGTGGGCCAGCGGGCGGCGATGGACGCGTTGCCTTATCAGCTGCTCCCAGCTGCCAAGGCCCTGGCGATGCCCCGCCAGCGGCTGCTGATCGCCGATGCGGTGGGGCTGGGCAAGACGTTGGAGTGCGGCATTCTCTGCAGCGAGCTGATCCGGCGCGGGCGTGGTAAGCGGCTGCTGGCGGTGACCACCAAGAGCATGTTGGTGCAGTTCCAGAAGGAGTTCTGGACGCGCTTCTCGATTCCGCTGGTGCGACTGGATTCGGTGGGAATCCAACGCATCCGCGAGCAGATCCCCAGCAATCAGAATCCATTTCACTATTATGACAAAGCGATCGTCTCGGTCGACACGCTTAAGAACGACCGCGATTACCGCGTTTATCTCGATCATGCCAACTGGGACATCATCGTGATCGATGAATGCCAGAACGTGGCGGAGCGGGCCCGCGGCGCCCAGAAGAGTCAGCGGGCGAAGTTGGCGGAACGCCTGGCGACACGGTCCGAAACCTTGATCCTGCTGTCGGCCACGCCCCATGACGGCAAGCCGGAAAGCTTTGCCAGCCTGATGACCATGCTCGACCCCACGGCGATCGCCAATCCGAGTCAGTACACCAAGGACGACATCAAGGACCTGTACGTACGGCGCTTCCGCAAGGATGTGCGGGCCGATCTACGCAGTAGCGTCCAGGAGCGCGACAGCGCCGATGTGGAGTGCCCGGCAAGCGAACGCGAAGAGAGGGTGTTTGCGCTGCTCAAGGACCTGAAGCTGCCCGATAGTGATGCCAAGGCCAAGGCCGGCCAGCTCTTCAAGACCACCTTGGCCAAGAGTTTGCTGTCGAGCCCGATGGCGGCACTGGAAACCGTGCGCAATCGGCTCCAGCGTCTCGATGCCGCTTCTAGCCCGGCCCCTGCCGACCGGGCGGCCCTGCAGGAGCTTGAACCCCTGCTGGCGGCGATCACTCCGGCGGACTTCTCCAAATACCAGCGCCTGCTGCAGCTGATCAAGACGGACTGGAGCTGGCGTGGCCAGAATCCCAAGGACCGGATCGTGCTGTTCACTGGCCGGCGTGAAACCCAGCGTTTCCTGGTGGCGCACCTGGCCGCCGACCTGGACCTGCCCAAGGGGGCGGTGGTGGGCCTCGATGGCGCCATGGCCGATGTGGAGCAGACGCGGGTGGTGGAGCAGTTCGCCCAGGAGAGGGAAGCGGTGCGGATCCTGGTGGCCACCGAAGTCGCCTCAGAAGGCTTGAACCTGCATTACCTCAGCCACCGGTTGGTGCATGTCGACATCCCCTGGTCGTTGATGACGCTGCAGCAACGCAATGGCCGCATCGACCGCTACGGCCAGAACCAGCAGCCCCAGATCCGCTACCTGATCAGTGGCTCCCGCAGCGAGGGCATGGGCGATGCGGAAAAGGTGCTGCGGCTACTCAAGCGCAAGGACGAACAGGCCCAGCGCAACATCGGCGATCCGGCCGTGTTTCTTGGTGTCTACGACGCCGTTGGCGAAGAAGAGGAGATCAGCAAGGCGTTTGAGGAGGGCACGGTGGAGGAGCTGGAGGCGCGCATGGAGGCCAATGCCGAGCCCTACCTGAACCAGAGCAGCAGCGACAGCCTGTTCGATGAGCTCTTCGGTTTCTCAGAGACGGCGGCGGCGGCAGCGCCCCAGGCGATGGTCGTGCAACAACGCCAGCCCTTCAGCCTGTTCCCCAGCCTCTGGAGCTACGTGGATACGGCCCTGGAGGCGGTAGCCCAACAGATGGAGCGCCGCGGCGAAAAGCTCGATCTGCGCGCCTTCCCCGAGCAAGAACGGCTGGAGATCACGCCGCCGCCCGAATTGCAGCGTCGCTACGACCGCTATCCCTCCGAGTTGCAACCGAAACGGGGCGAACGGCTGGCCCTCTCCACCGACCCAGCAGCCCTGCAACGGGCCCTGGAGCAGAGCCGCCGGCAGGACAACAGCCGGCCGGAGCTGGAATACCTCTGGGACCTGCATCCGCTGGTGGATTGGCTGGCCGACCGGGGCCAGATCACCTTTGCGCGCCACTGTGCGCCGGTGCTGCAACTCGGCGATGGCCTCGATCCCGGTGCGGTGGTGATGGTGTTTCAGGGCACGATTCCCAACCAGAAGGGGGTGCCGGTGGTGCAGGAGTGGGTGGCGGTGCGGTTTGCCGGCGCGGGGCTGGGTGTGGTGGAGGTGGAGCCGTTTGAGGCGGTGGCGGAGCGGCTGCAGCTGGGCCGCAAGGCCTACGCCAACCCCGCTGCCCCCATCCCCTCCCATCTGCGCCAGCAGCTGCCCTATGCCGTGGAGCAGGCCAATGCCTACCTGCGCCGCAGTGGTGAGTCGTGGACAGAGCGGATGCAGCCCCAGCTGGAGGCCCAGCGCGAGCGGCTGCAACGGCTGCGGGGCCGCCAGATGGAGCAGCTGGAACTGAGCTACGCCAGCGACCAGCGCCCCCTGCAGATCAAAGAAAAGGACCGCCAAAACGAGCAGAAAGCCATGAATAGGCGCTTCGACGACCACGAACGCTTTGTCAACGAGGTGATGACGATCGAACCCGCCCCCTACCTGAAGGTGGTGGCCGTGTTGCACCGGGAGGCTTGAACCATGGCTTTACCAGGGATCGGCAACGCCAACGAGTTCTATTCCGCTCACTACCTCGAGAGTGTGCTGAAGGACGACATCAAGAAAGTGCGTGAGCGCTGGGCGGAGCAAGCCAGGCAGCAGCTGGAGGCGGATCCCACCGCGGCGGTATCCACGCCGGAGGCCCAATTCAAGGCGCTGCGTCAACCCTGGCAGAAGCTGAGGGAGGCGGAGCTGGGCATGGCGGGCGATCCCGCCGAGCGCCTGCGGCTGCAGCGGCAGCTGTTCTTCCGGCCGCTGATGGAGGCCCTGGGATACCCCTATGCCCCCCAATCGGAGCCTGTGCTGATCGGTGGCGAGGCCTATCAGATTCCACTGTTGGCCGAAGTGGGCAACGCCAAGGGAGAGCCGTGGCTGTGGGTGGTGGAGTGCTTCAACCCCGGCGATGGGGCGGCCGACCCGTTGGGGCTGGTGCTCACCGATGGCGACGGCCAGGGCAGTGAGACCTGGGAGGAGCTGATCAGCGAGCGGATCTTCGGCCAGGACATTCCGCCGCGCTGGGTGTTGGCGGTGAGCCGCGACCAGCTGGTGCTGATCGATCGGCATAAGTGGGCGGCCTCCAGGTTGCTGCGCTTCGAGTTCGACACGTTGCTGGGCGAGAACAACCCCGATGCCCTACTGGCGGCGGCGACGTTGCTGCACCGCGAACACACCTGCCCCACGGGCGGCGGCACGCCCCTGCTCGATGAGCTGGATGAGAACAGCCACAAACACGCCTACGAGGTGAGCGGCGATCTCAAGTACGCTCTGCGGAAATCGATCGAGCTGCTCGGCAACGAGGCGATCCACTGGCGCCGCAGCCGAAACGAAGGTGTGTACAAGGGCAAGACCGACGCCGACCAGCTGACGCTCGAATGCCTGCGCTACATGTACCGGCTGTTGTTTCTGTTTTACATCGAAAGCCGCCCCGACCTGGGCTATGCGCCGATGGGCAGCGATGTCTACCGACTGGGCTACAGCCTCGACAGCCTGCGGGAGATGGACAGCGCTGAGCTGGGCAGCGAAGAGGACAAGGAAGGCAGCTACATCAGCGATTCACTGGACCGTCTGTTCCAGATGATCTGGGAGGGCTACCCCAAACGCGACGACGCCACCGCCCAACTGCCGCTGGCGGAAGTCGACGATCCGTTCCACGACAGCTTCCGGCTGACGCCCCTGAAGGCCCACCTGTTCGACCCTGAGCGCATGCCAACGCTGACGCGGGTGCGCTTCCGCAATGTGGTGCTGCGGGAGGTGATCGAGCTGATGTCGCTTGGCCATCCGGAGCGAAGGGCGAAGCGTAAAGGCGGATTCGGGCGTATCAGCTATTCGCAGCTGGGCATCAACCAGCTGGGCGCTGTGTATGAGGCCCTGCTGAGCTTTCGGGGGTTCTTCGCCGAAACAGACCTCTACGAGGTGCAGCCCGCCCCGAAAAAAACAAAAGCCGCCGCCAGTGACGACGACGAGCTGGAGGATGATGGGGACGAAGAGGGCAGCGACGACGACAGCGCGAAAGCCAGCGGCCAGGACCACGACGAGCTGGAGGTGGGTCACTTCGTGACCGCAGAGCAACTCAAGGCCTACAAAGAAAACGAGATCGTGGCCGATCCGGCCACCCGCAAGCCCAAGTGCTACCCCAAGGGCAGCTTCCTCTACCGCCTGGCCGGCCGCGACCGCGAGAAGAGCGCCAGCTACTACACGCCCGAATCGCTCACCCAATGCTTGGTGAAGTACGCGCTCAAGGAGTTGCTGCCCGGCAAAAGCGCCGCCGAGATTCTGCGGCTCAAGGTGTGCGAGCCGGCCATGGGTTCGGCGGCCTTTTTGAACGAAGTGGTGAACCAGCTGGCCCAGGCCTATCTGGAGCGGCGCCAGCAGGAAAAAGGCATCAGCCTCCCCCACGAGCAGTTCGCCACTGAGCTGCAAAAGGTGAAGATGCGCCTGGCCGACCAGAACGTCTTTGGGGTGGATCTCAACCCGGTGGCGGTGGAGCTGGCCGAGGTGAGTCTGTGGCTCAACAGCATCTTCACGCCCGAAAACGGCCGCGCCTTTGTGCCCTGGTTCAGCCAGCAGCTGGTGTGCGGTAATTCGTTGATCGGGGCCCGGCGCCAGATCTACCGGGTGAGCCAGCTGCCCTGCAGCCAGCTGCCGACTGGGACGGGCGGCAAAGCCAAGGCCGGCAAGGGGAAGCCCCCCAAGCTGTGGCATGACCAGGCCCCGGAAGAACTGGCCTGGGATGCGCCGCTACCGGCCGATGCCATCTTCCATTTCCTGCTGCCCGATCCCGGCATGGCGGCCTACAGCGACAAGGTGATCAAGGAGCAGGAACCCGAGACGATCGAACGCTGCAAGCGCTGGAACAAGGCGTTTGTGGGCGAGGCCTTCAGCGAAACCCAGATCGAGCACCTGCTGCGGCTGAGCCGCCTGGTGGATGCGCTGTGGAAGGACTGGGCCGACCAACAAACGCAGCTGCGCGCCCGCACCACCGATCCCCTGCCGGTGTGGCAGGACCCCACCGGCACCAGCGAGGGCGACTGGACGCCGCTGAAGCTGAAGGATCGCATCCAGGAGCAGGAGGTGCTGGGCCGCGATGTGGCCAACACCAATGCGCGGCTGCGGCTGAAGTGGGCGATGGATTACTGGGTGGCGCTGTGGTTCTGGCCGATTCACCAGGCGAAATCGCTGCCCACACGGGATAGCTGGCTGCTGGAGCTGAGCATGATCCTGGGCGATCTAGAGCAGGGGATCTCCGAGGAGGCGGGCCAGATGAGCCTGTTCGCCGACACCCAACCCCGGCAACTGGCGGTTGATTTCAGCGACCGCCACGGCTTTGTGGATGTGGAGAAGCTGCGCCAGGAGTTCGAGCGCCTGCGCCAGGTGGAGGCGGTGTGCCAGCGCATCCGGCCGCTGCACTGGGATCTGGAATTCGCTGATCTACTGCGATCCGGTGGCTTTGACCTGATCGTGGGCAACCCGCCCTGGCTCAAGGTGGAATGGGAGGAAAAGGGCGTGATCGGCGACGCCGACCCGATGGTGCTGATCCACAAGGTGAGCGCCAGCGAACTGGCGAAGCGTCGGGAGGAGGCTTTTGCGCAACACCAAGAGCTGCGGGCGGCCTACATGCAGGAATTTGAGGGGCAGAACGGGAGCCAGGCGTTTCTGAATGCGGTGGGGAACTATCCGCTGCTGATTGGGAGTAAGGCAAATCTCTACAAGTGCTTCCTTCCACAGGCGTGGCGGGTTACTTCGGGGCAGGGAGTACAGGGATTTCTGCATCCTGAGGGCATGTATGACGATCCAAAGGGTAGGGATTTGCGAGAAATGCTGTATAAGCGGTTGCGCAATCATTTCCAGTTCCAGAACGCCCTGATACTATTCCCCATCGCACACCGCGCTAAGTACAGCCTCAATATCTATGGACCAATCCGCCAACCGAGCTTCATTCATCTTGCCAATCTCTTCCACTCCAAAACCGTGGATGCTTGCTTTGCCCACGATGGCAACGAGGCAGTGGGGGGAATCAAAACGGTCGACAATCAGTGGGACATGCGCGGCCACCGCCAACGCCTGATCCCTGTTGGCGAGAAAGCCCTAGGTTTGTTTGCCCAGCTCTACGACGAACCCGGAACACCGGCCCGCCAGGCTCGCCTCCCTGCTCTTCATTCCCAGCAACTTCAGAGCGTCCTGGAAAAATTCGCGGCGGCCCCGAACCGCTTGGGTGATCTCACAAATGACGAGATCTATGCTACACAGCATTGGAACGAGACCATCGCACAGCAAGACGGTACAATCCGTCGAAACACCAGCTTTCCCGCAGAAATATCGGAACTTGTGTTGTCGGGTCCGCATTTCTATTTGGGCTCACCTCTATACAAATCACCGCGCGCTGTCTGTAACGAAAAGGGCCACTACGATTGCCTTGATCTCACCACACTGCCGGACGATTACCTGCCCCGCACCAATTACCGCCCAGACGTGTCGCCCTCCGAATACCATGCCCGCACCCCACGGGTGCCGTGGGGGGAGAAGAAGCCGGTGACGGAATTTTATCGGGTAATTTGCCGCCGGCAGCTCAGCCAAGCAGGCGAGAGGACACTTGTACCATCGCTCAGTCCTACAGGCGCGGGTCATGTTCACCCAGTTATTTCCCTGACTTTCAACATTTCAAGGGAGGCTGTGCTGTTTTGCTCCGTACTGTCTTCCATTGCCGCTGACTTCTGGGTCAAAACAACCGGAAAGGGTGACCTCTACGAATCAACACTCAAGCGTTTTCCACTTTTAAATTCAAGTGCATTGGAGTTACCTGCGTTATCTCGCACCCTCGCCCTCAACTGCCTCACCACCCACTACGCCGATCTCTGGAGCGAATGCTGGGATGAAGCCTTCCGCACACAACGCTGGGCCAAACAGGATCCCCGCCTATCCAACGAATTCTTCACCAACCTCACCCCCACCTGGCAGCGCGATTGCGCCCTGCGCAGCGATTACGCCCGCCGCCAGGCCCTGGTGGAGATCGATGTGCTGGTGGCCCAGGCCCTGGGGCTCACCCTCGAAGAACTGATCACCATCTACCGCGTGCAGTTCCCGGTGATGCAGCAATACGAACGCGACACCTGGTACGACCGCAACGGCCGCATCGTCTTCACCGCCAGCAAGGGCCTCACCGGCGTCGGCTTCCCCCGCAAAGGCTCAGGCCGTGGCGCCAACAAGACCACCGGCTGGGAAGATATCCAGCACGAAACCTCTGGGGTCTTCGAGCGCACGATCATCGACGACACGCTGCCTGGGGGGCCGGTGGAGCGCACCATTACCTATGAGGCGCCGTTTGATCTTTGCGATCGGGTTCACGACTACCGGATCACATGGGAGTTCTTCGAGAAAGAGGGTGCCTCAGCATGACCATCTACGAAGACACCAACTCCAAACCCCTGCTGGATCTGCTGGATCGGATCCATACCGGCGACATGGTGTTGCCCGATTTCCAGCGCGATTTCGTCTGGGAGCCCAGTGCCACTCAGGCGTTGATCGTCTCGATCGCCAACAACTACCCCGCCGGCAGTATCTTGCGCGTGCGCGACCGCCAGCGAGCTTTCTCCAGCCGTGAGTTTGAAGGCGCTCCACCGCCGACAACAGATCACACCTTCCTGGTTCTAGATGGCCAGCAGCGGCTCACCTCCCTTTATCAGGCTTTCTACGGCGTAGGAGATCACCGCTACTACCTTGACATCCGTGCCCTGATCGACGGGGTCGATTTTGAGGACGCCATCGGGTACCTTCGTTGCACCAAAAAAGACGTAGCCAGGCGCGAGGCTTTTGAACTACAAGCCCAAAAGTTGCTCTTGCCTCTCTCGATTTTGCAAAGAGGAGGCACTGGGTTCACCCGTTGGGCGTCCCGAGTTGCACGCACCCGTCAGGGAGCCGACCGAGATGATCTGCAGGATCAGCTTGATGAGCTGGGAGAACAGTGGATTAAGCGTATAGATCAATACGTCTTCCCCGTCGTTACCCTGTCGGCCGACACCGAGCCGGCGGCTCTCTGCACAATCTTTGAAACGCTGAACCGCACGGGCGTCAAGCTCAGCGTGTTCGAGCTACTCACGGCCCGCTTCTGGAGTCACGACCTCAAGCTTCGCGATCTCTGGGAGCAGGCCAGCAGTGATCACCCACTGATTGCCCACTTCGATGTGGACCCCTACTACGTGCTGATGGCCATCGCCCTGGCCGGCGGCAAAACCCCTAGCTGCAAACGGGGTGACGTGCTCAACCTCACCGCAGCCACCGTCACCCAGTGGTGGCAGCCGGTGATTGAAGCCCTGGCGCTCTCCCTCACGATCCTCCATGACGACTGCTGGGTCCTGGAGCCCCGCTGGCTGCCGTTCAACACGATGCTTGCCCCCATGGCCGCAGCCCTGGCCCGAGCACGTGCGAGTAAAGGGGTCGCAGTTGGTGCCCAGCGGGAGCAGATCAAACGCTGGTTCTGGTGCTCGGTATTCAGCCAGGCCTACGAGAGCTCCCCCAATACCCAGAGCAGCCGGGATGTGGGCGAGCTGATCCCCTGGCTGAGCGATTCATCGGCACCAGCGCCTGAGAACGTACGCAGCTTCCACTTCAACCCCGAGCAGTTGCGCGATGTCACACCCAGGCAGCGCTCCCTCTACCGCGCCACCATCTGCCTGATCCTCGCCAGCGGCGAACGCCCCCTTGACTTCCACAGTCGCGCCGTGCTGAACGACAGGCTCCTGACCAGCAACGGCATCGACGACCACCACATCTTCCCCGCCCACTATCTCGATGAGCGTGGCGATGTCGAGCCTCGTCAGCGCGACTGTGTGCTGAATCGTTGCCTGATTGATCGAGAAACCAACCAACGCATCCAATTCCGGGCACCGTCCGACTATTTGGTTGAGCTCCGGGAGAAGGAGCATTTCCCCATGGAAACTGTGCTTTGCAGCCACCTGATTCCCCATGGGGGTGAGTCGGGGTTGTGGAGTGACAACTATGAGCGATTTCTCCAGCAGAGGTTTGAGTCGATTAGCCAGGCCATCGTGATGATGACATCGGGTTCATAGGAATGGAAATCTATCAAGATGCACGTGGGCTGAATCTCGATCAGCTAACACGAGAGATACTCTCAGATCTTGCAATTGTTTCTTGGCATTTTCGAACTCGCAAGAGCAAGACAGATGCAAAACATATTCTCGATAAACTACTTAGAGGAGATTTACCCGACCCCGTGCGGAGCATTGTTGAATCTCTAAGCAGGGCTGCTTACGGGCAAGAAGGTGTCGTTGCCATAGAGAAAGAAAACGTAGAAGGAATACCTATAAACTCTTCTTTATTTATGCGCAAATTCAAGGTTCGTGAATCTGTTGATCTCATTCTTTTCTATGACGCTATTAAGCGTGTCGAGGACCTTCTCTCTTTAACTGAAAACGGCTTGCGAGTCTACTGGCAGAAGCCAGATCATGAAATTGCGGAGCTGATTGGCATCTCGGAGAATTTGTATCTCGTGCCTACAGCAAGGAAACAACTAGCTCGTATCTGGTTGGAAACCCATGACTTCCGTGCACCAACTGAGGAGCAACTTGAATTTATCATCGACACCCATCACTCAATCCGAGTAACTGCTCGGGCGGGCAGTGGCAAGACTGAGACTGTTTCCACAAAGATTCTTTTTCTCCTTCACTGTATCGGTTTTAGGCCTCAGCATATCTTGGCACTCGTCTTCAACACGGAGGCGCGAGACGACCTGATTAAGCGGATTGAGGTACTCGAAGAAAAGGCTTGCCTTCCCACGAAAGGTCCATATGCAGTCATGAACTTTGATCGCCTAGCCAAAGGCGTCGTTCAACCCCGAGCAAGGATTCTCAAGGGCAAGCAGTTATCTAAAAATATTCAGCAGCTTGTTCACCACTTCCTATCTGGCGAGAGCGAGAACTCCGCACTGATCAAGCAGGTCATGCTCAAGTCATTTCAAGCAGACTGGAACAAATGGCTTAAGAACAATGAGCGCTACTCAAAAGAGCAACTGAATCATCTCAGAGGGCTACTCATGGAGGAGGCGATTGATGGCACCATGGTTAAATCAAAGGGTGAAAAGCGCTTAGCCGATTTTTTCTTTGAGCATGAGGTTGATTACCAATACGAGTACCCGTGGCGCACTGATCGGGGTGTAGTTATCTATCCTGATTTCTATTTACCGCAGCTTAAGCTTATCATTGAGTACTGGGGCTTAGCTGGTGACAAAGACTATGACGACTGCGCGGATTTTAAACGCCGCTATTGGGAGAATAAGCCTGGGTATAAACTTGTTGAGATCTTTCCTGAGCATCTCAGAGGACTAGCGCCAGATTTCTTGAGTGGCCGTGAAGAAGACTACGCTTTTATCTCAGAACTTATCCAGCAGGTATGCCTTGAGCAAGGTAGCAAGTTCGAGTTTAGGCGATTATCTGATGAAGAGCTGCTAGACAAGCTAAAGAAAAGAATCGAGCTAGAGTTTGAAAAACTTCTTTCTACCTCACTCACACGCCTAGGTCAGCGATGTCGCAGTAATAGCGACGTGGTTACGTTTGTGAATGAGTATGAAACATCTGACGAGGATGAACGGCAATTCATCAATTTGCTCCCAGTAATCGACCAGGCTTATCGTGATCTTCTTGTTTCTTGTCGATCCATTGACTTTGCGCAGCTGAAGTGGGAATGCATTGTCCTTCTGCAGAAAGGAATAGGATCATTTGCAGTTGAAAGAGGGACTGTACGTGTTCATCCGAATCAACTCCGCTATATATTCATCGATGAGTTCCAGGACTTTTCAGAACTCTTCCAGCAAATTGTCAACGCTCTGCTTCGTCACAGTGATGATGCAGTAGTGAATGCTGTTGGTGATGACTGGCAGATGATCAACCGCTTTGCTGGCTCTGATCTGACCCTTTTTCAAGGTTTTGCCGATGCCTTCCCTCGACCCCGTGAGTTGACGCTTACAACCAATTTCCGCAGCTGCCGTCAAATTGTCGAGTTCTGCAATGCGGTGATGGTGGGACAGGGGGCTCCAGCAAGGGTTGCAGACCACTTGCGAGATGCCATGGGGCGTGTAGTGGAGATTCCGCTAAGTAGATTGCAACTCACTGATGCAGAAGAGCACTATTTCAAGTCGGATTTAACTATTAGTTCTCTTCTAAGACTCATCCCTTTAAGTATTTCTACTTTAGGGTTAAAACAGATAATAGTTCAAGCCCAGGCGTCCGACAAGGGCGTGGAGGAGCTTAAGCCGTTTGTTTTTGTGCTCACGCGCACGAATTATCCTCAGAGCATGAAGATCGGGGCTGATGACTTTTCTTTTGTTAAAAAGGCCAAAGGACGTGGACTAGGCTTTTTAGATGAATTTCTGGCTACCGTTTACAAGAAAGAGCTTTTCCCAACCTCGATTCGAGCTGTTACGGCTCATCGCTCCAAGGGCAAGGAGGCTGAGGTTGTATTCCTATTGGCACCAGAACAGTTCCCGCTTATTCATCCATCGTCCTCATTTCTCGCAATATTTGGCGATCATATTGGCTCTATCATCGATGATGAACGAAGACTTTTCTATGTAGCTTGTTCCAGGGCGCGCCAATGGCTTTTCCTGTTGACGTTCTCGCCTAGCAAGCTACCTGATTATCTTCCCAGGGCATTACTTCAGTCGTTTAGCTGGTCTGAAGCACCTTATGTTCGCAATATCCCGGAGGGGCGCTACCGAATAGAGGTTACCAATTTAAAAGGCCCAGGGGCGACAACCTTTGATATTAAAGAAGATCTCAAGGCATGGGGTTTTCGCTACTCAACGGATTCGGGCTTACCAGTCTGGTGGCAACAGCTAGAGCTCAACCAGCTCGACGTTGCTCAATACTTGGTCGAACTTATTGCCGAGTTCAAAGACAGCAGAGTTCAGTGGACACTCTTCGACGCTGGAGGTGTTCTTCGCTTTGGCTGGCCAGGCCCTGTTGTCCCGGTTTCATTTCTCGAAAGCTGCATTTCTTCAGAGGCGTCAGGCAGAACAGTCCAGTCAGCCTCTGCTGTGGTGCCTGACGATAACGATATGACATTAGTTGATCCACTCTGTCGCGAAATTTATAACTACTTTATGCATCCAGTCAATCAGCTCAAACATTATGCACCAGAGACCGGTTATGCACTAATCCAATCAGGGGTGATAGCGGCCCATGCCGAGCTTGCTTGGCCCTCTCAAAAGGCAGCCATTGTCATCTCTGAGGAGGACTATGAAGTATTTGATGATGCGGGCTGGCAAACCTGGCTGGCTGCCACCACCACGGACGAGATGTTTGATCACATGAATCCTGTGGATTTACCGGCAATACTGAATCACCTTCGTCGTGCCTTCTCGACAAGCCCCTGCAATCAGGTTACCAGCCCAAGTTAGTCTATGATTGGTTTGCCTTACGGTTCTTGCAAAAGCCATTAAGGGCACCTCGAATAATCTGAGTTCTACGCGATATCTATTGATGTGAAAATACCGCCCTCAGAGGCGGCAATGTTAAAAAGCTGATATCAAATCT
>Ga0304728_1001594_pt1 | contig 15779 bp, 17 predicted proteins | sample C_130625_MF_Meta_FD_190476 | JGI IMG/M metagenome (GOLD analysis project Ga0304728, IMG submission 190476) | Freshwater microbial communities from Lake Croche, Canada to study carbon cycling - C_130625_MF_MetaG (v2) (version 2) | ecosystem: Environmental > Aquatic > Freshwater > Lake | place... | reverse complement strand
TTAAGAATGATAATGATAATGATAATGACAATGATGATAAATATCTGACATATATAAAGGACAGAGAGTTTAATGATAAGAGATATTATATATCAGATGAGAAGATTAAATTATTGGGATGGGAAAGAAAAATAAATTTGGATGAAGGATTATATAAAACTTTTAAATGGTTTTTAAATAGATAATGAAGATTTTTTTAATATTGCCTACTCAATTATTTGAGATGAATAATTATCTTAAAGAAATGGATAGAATAATTTTGATTGAAGATTTTATAACTAATCAGCATAAGCAAAAACTGGTTCTTCATCGTGCATCAATGAAATATTATTATCATAAATTACAGACAAAATATAAAAATAAGAAAATTGAATATATTAATTATGATAAAATAAATTATTCAAAATTATTATCATCTGAAAATGAGATTTATATGTTTGATCCAGTTGATATTCCAATAATTGAAAAACTTTCAAAATTTAAGATAACTATTATTGACACACCAGCATTTATAGAAACACGAAAAGATTTGGAAGAATATAGAAATAAATTTACAAATAAAAAGAATTATTATCATGATAGAAGTTTTTATAAATGGATGAGAAAGAAATTGAATTTGTTGATAGATGCTAAAGGAAATCCTATTGGAGATAAATGGAGTTTTGATAAAGAAAATAGAAATCCGTTTGATAAGAATTATAAGGAAGATAAGATAAAAACATATTCAAATGAATATTTAAAGGAGGCTAAAGAATATGTCAATAAGAATTTTAAAAATAATTTTGGAAATATTGATAAATTCTATTATCCAATATCATATGAAGAGACAATTGAACATTTAAAAGAATTTATAATAAAGAAATTTGAAACATTTGGAAAATATCAAGATGCTATTTCTAAAAAAGTAGTTTTTGGGTCTCATTCTGTTTTATCTCCGATGTTAAATATAGGTTTAATAACTCCTTCAATAATTATAAATGAAGTTATGAATTATTATCATCATTATCCAAATAATCTTGTTTCTGTTGAAGCATTTATAAGACAGCTCATTGGATGGCGAAGTTATGTAAGATTTATATATATATATCATGGAAAAGAAATGATGAAAATGAATTATTTAAACCACAAAAATAAACTTCCTAAATCTTGGTATAATAGTAATGAAAGTAATAATAATTATGAAATTACAATAATAAATGATATGATTGAAAAGGCTAGAGAATATGGATATTTACATCATATTGAGAGATTGATGGTTATGGGTAATTTTGCATTATTATTGCAGATAGATCCGGATGAGATATATCAATGGTTTATGACATGTTTTGTTGATGCTTATGAATGGGTGATGGTTCCTAATGTTTATGGAATGTCTCAATATTCTCTAACATCTATAAGCATGATGACAAGACCATATATATCATCTTCTAATTATATCAAAAAAATGAGTGATTATAAGAATGAGAAATGGTTCAATTTATGGGATGCTTTATATTGGTATTTTCTAATGACCCATAAAGAGACCTTAAATAAGATTTATGCATTAAAAGCACAAATCAATTTAATAAAAAGAATGGATAAAGAAAAGATTGATAATTATATAACAACAGCAAAGAAAATTTTAAATTAAATCATTAAATTTTTTGTTAATATCTTTTATAGCAATAATAACAGGTATTTTATCATTTCTTCCATTCATAATATTATCAATAATATAAAATGCTAATCTATTATTTCCATCAACAACAATCAATTGTTTATTTTCATCATCATATTCAAGAATAGTAGGAGGAAATAATTGAATATTATCTTTATTTTGAAAATAATAATAAATAGTTTCATTTGATACAAATGATTGTTCTGTTATTATAGGCAATGAAGACCCGCCTTTTTTGATATTACTTCTTGTTTTTCTTGTTTTTCTTGTTTTTCTTGTTTTTCTTGTTTTTCTTGTTTTTCTTTTTGTTTCTGGTTTATTTAATAAAAATAATGCCTTATTTATTTTATCTATATTAGAAGGATCATAATTTTTAATAAATAATTGAATGTATTTATTAAAACTTAAATTACTTTTAATAACATCTTCATTTGATGAAGATTTAATTTTAAGATTATGAAAATTAATATTCTTATAATCGATAAAAGTATAAATCATTCCAATAGAAGTCATTGCATAATCATCAAGTAATTGAAAAATGTTATAATTTTTTCTACTATGATAAATACTTATAGTTTCGATAATATGATTGAGATCATTCATATAAGTTATAGGAATTAAAAGAACATCAGAAGAAATATTTAAATTTTTAATAATTTTTTCATATAAATATTTAAATTTTGCGGGGATTATTTCAAGAATTTCTCTATTATCATTTGTTTCTAATTCATATACAAGTCTATTATATTCATCATTTGATAATGAATATTTATGACTGTCGCTATCTTTATTTTCAAAAATTCCATGATTATCTTCAAATATTTGTGTATTATTATTACAATCAAGCATATGAATATAATTATTTGACAGATCAGATAAAATAAACTTCAAACAAATATTCATATTAAATTCTATAAATAATAAAAAAAATAATAATTAGAATAATGCAGTTTTTAATAATTATTTTGCCTCTAATTATTGGCTTTTTAATTGGCTATTTTACGAAACCCGATGATTGGTATAAGAAACTTAAGAAACCGCAATTAATGCCTCCAGGTTATGTATTTTCAATTGCTTGGACTATATTATATATATTGATAGGAGTGTCTTATTATTTAGCCCTCAAAGATAAACCATTTGTTTATTGGATCATACCATTAATACATTTAATGATAAATTTCATATATACTCCGATAATGTTTAGATTTCATAGAATACTCGAATCGGCAGTAATTGTATTATTAACATTAATAACATTATTATTAGTTATGGTTTTATTTTATTCTTATAAGAAATATATTTCTGTCTATCTGTTGATACCCTATTTATTATGGTTATTATTTGCAAATTATTTAGGATGGTCTGTATATAACTTAAATAAAAACTTTTGATATATAAAGAAGAGTTTTAGATTTGAGGATGCGAAGCATAATGAAACATTCAAATGAAAAGGGAAGAGCCTCATCTCCTGAAAAAAGATTATCAATAAGTCCGGTATTAACTTATTATCATTATCATAATTATCAAAATGACAATGATGAAATTAAAAATGAAAAAGAAGACTTAATAAAAACAAAACTACATTTTAAAAAACAAAATTTTAAATTAAATTGTAAAAATGATATTGAATTTGAATATTATTAAAAAAAATTATTTTAGAAATAATCGAGATGCCTTTTCATTATTCATTTTAATTTTTGCATCAGTTTGTTTAATTCTTTCTAATCTTTCGTATTCTTCTCTTTCTTCTCTTTCTTTTTTAAATTCAAAATATTTTTTTTCTTTATCAGTTAAAGCTTTATTAAACTTGGAATTGCGATATAATTGATATTCCTCAACATCTTTAAAATTTTTAATTGAACAACTTTCTTCATCAACAAGGCGTGTATTAGAATGAGCAATTTTATAATCAGAATAAATAAGATTATTTTTTCCGCTTTTTTCAACACTACTGCTATAATCATCTGGTTTTTTACCGCCAATTTCAGTATAATTCATACTTTTAGCCAAAACAAGAGGTTCTGGATCTTTATATTTAATAATTTCATTTTTTTTAGGGACTGATGTATTTTTCATAAAAATAGAATTGAATGATTGATTATCAAATTTCTTTGATGAAAAAAGATTTTTATTTATATCTGATAAATCTTCTCTTTTTTTTGAACTTTCGGTCATAATATCACCATATCCAAAATCATTTTCTTCATCTTCAACACGACACATATCAAATTTTTTATTAAATTTATCATTAAAACTATCACCTCCAATTATAACAGGTTCAACTGCAATTTCTGTATTTTCATTAGAATAATAATCTTTAGCTTGTTTTTTCAATTCCAAAAAAGTTTTATTTGAATTTCTAGATTTATATTCTTCTGCTAATAATTTGAAACATTCTGTTACAAATTCAAAAATAAGTTTATTTCCACCTTCTTTGTCAGGATGAGTTAATAAAGCTGTTGTTTTATACGCATGTTTGAGTTGTTCGAATGTAAAATTCTTTGGAATTTCAAGAACTTCATAAGGATCTAATAATTCTAAATTAATTTTAGAAAAATCATAATTTTTATTTTTTTTAACTAAAGCTTTATAATATTGTTGATATGAATATTGTCTAGCCGAATTAGTATTCCCCATTATTATCATTATAATATAAAATATAATGATTTAGAACAACTCATTTTATTTGTAAAATAAGGATTGCCTACAATTCGGGCAATTTCTGTTTCCTCTATATCTAATGAATTTATAGAAGCATTTTTTATGAAAACAATGCTTACAATTTGTTAAATAAATCTCAATTTTATTATTAATAGGATCAAGACAAATACTGCATTCTTTTGCATCCGTTAAAATAGAATTTATAATTTCATTAATATGATATTGACTATTAATTTTATTATATAAAATATTACATAAATAAGGATATGCAAGTTCTCTATAAAAGATTTCTTCACTAGTAGTATCAACTCTTCCATTTGCTTTTTTAATGGCTTCAAAAATACTACTTTTAGAATGAGCATAAATAATTGTATTACAATAACTAATATCATAGGTTTCAATAATTTCACTGGCTTTTATACATGCTTCATTTTGCATTAATGTAATAATATTATTATTATTATTATTATTATTATCATGAATATTATTTTTGATATTATTAATAACAACATCAATATCTTTTGTTTTACATCCTTTAATTTTAATAGTTGCCATCATTTTTAATTTGAGAACAAAAATAAAAAAGAATAATCATTTTTTATAAATCATTAATAATGAATGTGTATTATCACCAGATGGAATAGATTGTGAAATAAATCCATAATATTCAGCAATTTTAATCATTGAAATATTATCAGGAGTTGTCATTAATGAAATGAATGATGATTTAAAATCTGAAGATTTACGAATAGCATATTCCAATAATGATTTTCCCATTTTTTTCATTCTATGTTCATGATTAATAAACATTTCTTGAATATAAAATGTATCAATCTCTTTATCTGGGCTAAAATCAGTTTTAAATTTTCTATTTTCATTTACGACAATATAACCTTCAATTTTATCATCAATAAATAATCCAAAGATAATATTATGAATTATATTTTCAGGATTTTCTGGAATAATATCAAATGTTTCAAAGAAATTTATAAATAGTTTTGTTGCATCTTTCATATCATTTTCATCTAATAATCGAATATAAATATTATCATATAAATAATGCAAACTATTTTTAACTTTAATTTGAAATTCTTCTTTTTCTTTTTTATGAATTTCATTTAATTCATAATTTTTAATTGTTTCATATTTCTTAATAATAATATCAATTTCATTATTATTAAATCCATTTTCTATAATGTTAATATAACTTGGAATATCTGATGCTCCAAATCTTTTAATAACTTTATGATAGGCAGTATTTAAAGAAACTTTCCGAACATTTTTCTTCCAAAAATCAATATTATCAGATTTTACTCTAATATTTGTTAGCAAACAATTGAAACAATTCATTTTAATAGAAATTTACAAAAAGGAAATATCATTTTTTTTAAGTTTTTAGTTTTTTAAATGACAAAAATAACTTTTATCATTTTTTTGACTTTTCAAATTAAATTGCTACGCGACAATTTGGGCAGGTAGAATATCTACTAACTGCTTTCCATCTTGTCAAACAATTACGATGAAAATAATGATTGCATCTGGTTATAGTCATTACGAATTTATCATCAATTCTACACAAACAAATACTGCATTCAGTTGGTTCTGAAATAAGAACACGGGGTATCATATATTCGTATTCAGTTTTGATTTTATTATAAATGATATCTTCGACATATGGAAACACAAGCTGTCTGTAAAAATTAATTTCACTTGAATAGTCGATTGATCCTCGAACTCTTTTAATCGCATTGAAGATGTTATTTTCTGCGTGACTTTTGATAATGATCTTGCAATATCGAAGATTATAATCCTCGATCAAATGTCTGGCTTTTATGTTTGCCTGATTTATCATTTCAGTTTCAACAGAAATAGAAGCATTAATCTTTTTCCGATAGTGAATAAAATTTACAATGTGCGTGATATCCTTAGTGAGGCATCCGTTCAATCTAATATCAGTAGTCATGCTACTAAGAATTTAATCTTATGAAAAATATTTATAAAATAATTTTTCATTTTTTTGAAAAAATAGTTTTAAATTTATCCAAAACCTATATAATGTGAAAATATTGATTTAATTCCAAAGAAATAATGCATTATTGTTCCTAAGCCAAGAATAGCAATTGAAATATAGATGAATGATATTATATATTGAAAATAACTTCTTTTGTAATTGACTTTTGCTTTAAACCACATATAAGAATGAAGAATGATGATGGCTATAAATGTAACAACATAGTCAAATATAGCTAAATTAAAAATTCTATATTTTCGTAAATTTAACATATATATAAATATATATAATAAATAATTAAATAAACAAAATTTGATGACCCATAAATTATATGATATTTTAGAGGTAAATAGAAATGCTTCTTTGGAAGATATAAAAAAGAATTATAAAAAATTGGCGGTTCAATTTCATCCTGATAAAAATAAAGATAATAAGGAAGAAGCGGAGCTAAAATTTAAAGAAATTTCAAATGCTTATTCAATTTTATCAAATCCAGAAACAAGACAGAAATATGATATGTTAGGTGATGAAAATTATAATGGCTCAGGTGATAATGGTCCTCATCATGAAGCAGCAAATATGGATGAATTATTTCAACATTTATTTGGAGGTGCAAGAAGAAGTCATCCGCATCATGGATTTAATCCATTTGGAGATTTTGATTTTAGCGGTCATAATCACAACCAACAGCAAAATAAAATGTGTAATAACATAATTAAGCAATATAACATAACATTAGAAGATATTTATAATGGTATAACAAAACCAATAAAAGTTATAATTAAAAAACATTGTATAAAATGTTTTACGACTTGTAATGTTTGCAACGGTTCTGGAATGAGACAGCAAGTTATTCAAATTGGTCCGATGATGCAAATTTTAAATACTCCTTGCAATAATTGTAATGGCACTAAGATTATTAATAAGAATAATAAGGAATGTAATGAATGTAAGGGATGTGGAACATATGACATAGAACATAATGCATTTTTAAATATGCCAAAAGGATTTGATAGTGATCATACGATATTTGAAGGACTTGGAGAGCAACCACAAGTAGCAGGACATAAAGCAGGAAATTTGATATATGAATTTAAATTAATGTCTCATTCTCAATTTACAAAATCTGGAAATGATCTTTATTATAAACAGACAATAACATTAACGGATAGTATTATAGGGAAATTAATAGTTATCGATTATTTTGGAGAACAAATAAAAATAAATACAAATCAATTTGGGGTTATCAACCCTTCTAAACAATATATGCTAAAAAATCGCGGGTTGCCAATTTATAATACAGCAAAAAAAGGAAATATGATTATAGAATTTAATATAATTTATCCACATTTAAATAATGGCGAACTTGAAAATCTAACATCAGCTTTAAATAAAGCATTTTCATATTAGTAATTATGAATTTGGAAATACAAGTTTATCTTTATTATTACTATAATAATCAACTAAGAAACTATCACCATTAAAATAAAATTTATTTTTATTATCAGTATTATAATATTTATCACAAACACATTGCTTTCTAATAGTTTCAGTTCTATCTGTCTCAACATTAAAAGCCTTGACTTTAAAAGTATTGGGAGTATTACCAGTTGGACAAGAGCAATTTATAGTTACATTATTATTATTTGCTGTATCATAATTAACTTTATAAAGTTTTGTTTGGTCATAGATACCATAAATAGTAAAGCTATCACCGCCACTATTTAAATTAATCTTACATCTATTTATTTTTGCTATATTTCTATTGATTGAATGCCAATAGAAAATATATATAATCAGAGCTAAAATAAGGAGAAAAGAAACATTCAAAAGAAGTTCATAAGAACTAAAACCATTTGAAAGAACATTAATAATCATATTTAATAATATAAATTATTTTTTTTATTCACCGGAAGTAATATAAGCAGGTATTGCATCTAAATTACATTTAATCTTATTCTTCATTTCGGCAATATTATTATTAACCATATTTACATAACTTGAATTAGGAGGTGTGAATGGGCTATCGCTACCGATACAAACTTCAATATTAGTATTAGCGGCAGCCATTTTTTCATTATGATTATCTTTATTTTCAACTATATTTGCGAATTTCTCAATATTTAAATGAGGATTAAATAATTTTATGATATCATATAAATCTTCTTTACAAAAGAATAAATAATTAGAACATTTATTTCTAAATCCTTCATGATTAAAACCAAATAATTCAAATATTTTATCAAAAATATAAAAAACACCTCTTGATTTAAAATCTGGAATTGGTGGAATTGCTAATAATATTTCTTGAACAGGTATAAATAAAGTTGGAAATCCAGTTTTAGGTATTACTATTATTATAAATAAATAAATAACATATACTAATAAAAATAATACTACAATAATAACAAATAATGTTTGTGTCCAATATGGAATTTTACCACAGAAGAAATCAATAACATCTATAAATGTTTTAATTTCATAGATTTTTTTAAAATCTTGTTTGAATGGTATTCCAAGTATTAAAACTAAAAAATAAACAATAATAAGAATAAAAATTGCAAATACATAATATTTAAAAAAATATATCATATTGTCAATAATACCGAATGTCATTAAAAAATAATTAATAACATATAATGTTATCATTAAAAATAATACAATTTTTAAAACATTTAATAAATGATCTACTATATCCATTTTATGGCGGTGGTGCTATACTTGTTTTAATATAAGATTTTATAGCAGCCGTATAACATTTACTATAAGGATTAATAGAATTTCCCATATCTGCACTAACTTCTGATGTATAAGATGCTCCATAAGATTTAAATTGTTGATTTAAGCCAATACATATTTGAGTGTCTTGATCAATCTTATCCATACTTGATTTTACATTATCGGTTTCTTTATATTCATCATATTTTTTTTGTGCTTTTTTATCATCATCACCATTAATTTTATTAATATTTTCATTATCACTCTTAACTCTTTCTTTACCTACTTTACTATTATTATCAACTGGTTTATCACCATACAATTCATTAGCATATTCTTTTCCCAAATTTCGAACATGATAAAATAAATAATCTCCAATATCAGTTACTGTTGGTTTTAACATATCATTAAAATAATCATTAAAAACATTTGGATCAATAATTCGAGTAACAATTCTATAGATTAATGGAAGAGTTCCTAAATCAGTTAATACTTTAAAAGGAGGTATTAATTCTAACATCATTATTCTGAGAGGTAATATAAAGAAATATGGAAAAATTGGAATTGGAAAAATAATTATTAAAGGAACCATCATTTTAATAAGCATCCAATTTATAAAAATCCAAAATAATACAGTTAATTGAACTCTTAAAATTTGCCCTGCTATAAAAGCAATTATAGGAAAAATAAATGCAATAATCCAAATAACAATATATAAATAATCTTTTTCATTTAAATTATCATATTCTAACATTGTTTTATTATTTTTAAGTTTATAATCATATGCATCTACTTTATCATAATTATTAACAAATTTATTATACATTTTACGATTAAAATTATTAAAATAATCAACACTTGTATCATTTGTAACCATTTTTTGATAATTATTTGGCAAATAATATTGTTTTAAATAATAATGAGCATTATTACTAATATTATGAACTTTTTTGAAAACATCTTCTTTCAATTTATCAAATTGGCGATTGAAAATAAGACCACAAGATGTTAATATAAAAATTATAATAAGTCCTGCATAATAAATAAACAAAATAAAGCAACAAACAATAAAAACTTTATGATTAAATAATATGAATTCAGTTAATGGATCAGCCATAATTAATACTTATATTATAGTAATCATAAAATTTTTGAACTATAATTTCATGGATTTCTCTGAAATCAATTAATCGTTTATTTAAATTAAAGGCTTCCATAATATTATTAGAAATTAAATAATTGTTTCTATCTTCTTCAGTCATTAAAGCTATACTCAAAGCTGTGTTTTTTTTCAATCCATTTTGAATTTTTGAAATATTATCACTTTTATCGCCAATAATAATTTTATAAAGAAGTTCAACATTAGGATTATATTTAATTTTTAAAGATAAATCCATAAATTGCATATTATAAATTTTAACTTTATTTGAATACATCTGAAGATAATCATTATCATTTGTAATTACATAAATATAATTGGGATAATTGAGAATAGTTAATTTATATTGAAGTAGATAAACAACATCATCTGCTTCTAGATGTTCATAATTGCAATTCTTAAAAATATTATTTTTTAAATAATCTTCAAATAATTCAAAGATATCACTGTTGAAATTATCTTTCTTCAATCGAGATTTCTTATATTTATCATAAATATCATTTCTCCAAATATTACTTCTCGGACAATCGATACAGAAGATAATATTATCTTTAATTGTTTTATATTTCTTCGTAATTTTCTTAACATCTGCTTCGAAATGTTTGAAAAATGCCACAATAAACTCTTTATTATTCATAATATTGGCATGATCAATTTCGTCATTTTGTTTTCTAAACCAGCATAATGTTGCGAAATAGCGATAAAATATATAATAACTATTATCGATAAGGACGATTGGAAATTTGGGATTGAAGATTAAATCGCTCATTTAATAATAATAATTATATATAAATTTAATCATTTTTTTTGATTAAAAAAAATGATAATAATTCTTTTGATATTGATTAATAAATATGAATGAAAAACAACTAGAGGCATTTGAACATGTTAAAAATGGAGGCAATCTATTTTTAACAGGATCTGCAGGAACTGGTAAATCATTTACAATTAATAAGATTGTTGAATATTTTGAAGATAATAATATTAATTATGGTTTAACAGCTTTAACAGGATGTGCTGCAAGTTTAATTAATGGTCAAACATTACATTCATATTTATATTTAGGAATTAATAAAGAATTGAAAGATATTTTTAATGATATTAAAAAATTTGGTAAAAAATTTAAAGAATTGCGTAATTTAAATGTTTTAATTATTGATGAAATTTCGATGATGAATAATGAATTATTTGAATTGATAAATAATTTATTCAAATTGATAAAATGTAATGATAAATTGTTTGGAGGAATTCAAACAATTTTAGTTGGTGATTTTCACCAATTACCTCCAATTAGAAATAATTATTGTTTTACTTCGCCACTATGGGATGAATTAAAAATTAATACAGTAATATTAACAGAGTTAATAAGACAGAAAGATGATATTGTTTTGCAAGAAATTTTAGAAGAAATGCGATTAGGAAAATTGAGTGATGATAAATATAAGATTTTAGAGAAATTGAGTAATACAAAATTTGAAAATGGGATTAAGCCGACAAAGCTTTTTCCAATTAATGTTAATGTTGATATCATCAATAAAAAAGAATTTGATAAACTCGTTAAAATCAATAATAATCAAACAACTTTATATAAAGCTCGTTCAAATTATAAAATAGATAATTTAGATACTTATGATATCAATTTAACATTGAATGCGCAAATTATGGTAACGAGAAATATATCTGTTGCAAATCATTTAGTCAATGGAACTCGTGGAGTAGTAGTAGGATTATTAGAAAATGTTGTTGTTATAAAAGATATGAATTCAGTAATACATCATATCAATTATTTTAGAGATATAAATAAAAATAATAAGAAGAACGAAATAAGCTTTATGCCTTTAAAATTGGCTTATGCTATGTCTATTCATAAGTCTCAAGGATCATCTATTGATTGCTTAGAATTGGATTTAGGCGAAGATATCTTTGTATCGGGTCAAACTTATACTGCGTTATCTCGAGCAACTAATATAAATAATATTAAAATAAATAATTTAGACAAAAATTCATTTTTCGTAAATAAAAAAATTATTGAATTTTATAAAAAATAAATATTATGTATATATAGAAATAAAAATAAAAGTAATGGCTGATTATGACAATGCATATCAATTTTTTGGTCGCCGCGGTGGTGATCCTGATGAAGAAAGTGAAGATCAAGATAAAGGACAAGACGAATTATCAGGAGGCAGTAAATATACCAGCAAGCGTAATTATCGATCAGGTGGTGAAGGTCCTGAAACTGATGATTTTTTTGCAGGTGGTGGCAAGAAAGAAAATGAGCGTTCATTCACTGTTCATCATACTAGCGTAGGAACTTTCACTGATGGTCGCTTTATCTCTTCATCTGCGTCCGGAGCTGCTAAAAAAGCTGCCAGTGCTATATTCCGTCGTTTAGATATTGAAATGGGTTTCAAGAAAAACCCTAAGAATGCTAAACCAGTCCCTCAAAATAGTGTATTAAAGGCTAAATATGGCAAGAAGCGTATAGTTAAGGTTTCATTCGTTCTATATCGCATTGATCGTAAGAACCCGAATAAGTATTATGCTTATGATGCTACTCGTGAAGTTTTTGATCGCCCTGAAGTAATTGAACGCGCTGGCGCTACCATAAAAATAACTCAAAAGATAGATGTTAAAAAGGGTGAGTTATCTGCTGAACTACATGCTGAAAATAAGGCTGCCCAAAAGAAACGCGCTGAAGTCAAGCGTAAGGCTCGTGATGCCGAAGCTGGTGTTGTCCGCAAGCCTCGCAAGGCTGCCAAGAAAGCCAAGGCTCCCAAGGCTGAAAAGAAAGCCAAGGCTCCCAAGGCTCCCAAGGCTGCCAAGAAAGCCAAAGCTCCCAAGGCTGAAAAAAAAGTTAAGAAACTAACTATAAATGATATCATAAAATCTCTGTCAAAGCCCCCCGTTGCTGAAAAGCCAAAGAAAACAAAAGCCGCTAAGAAGCCCAAGGCTGCCAAAAAGATATCTGGGGGTAATTGCAGTTTCTTTTAACCCATTGATGATTTTGAAAAATTATTAAGATCATAATCATCATCAAAGAAATATATTGCAATAAGTTTTTTTCGATGAATTCTTAATTTATCGCTTATTTCCATTATTTTTACTTCATCATTTCTATTTTTAAACCATAAATTGAAAAGATCATTATATATATTAACACTTTCTGCTAATAATGGAAATTTATTACAATTGACAGTAGCTAACATTTGAGCCTCTTCTGCCAATCCAATAATATGTTGAAAATGTTTTGTTATGCAATCCCTGCATCTTTTATTTTTATTTGTTAAATGTTCTTCAAGTAAAATAGATTGTTTAACAATTTGTTGCATATTATAACGAGGATCGCTAACAGGGTCTAATGCTCCACAACTTTTGATATCACATTTACTGTGAGAACTATTATGATTAGTTGTTTGTTGTTGCAATGATTTATTATTAATAACACTATTATATAATAATATATATACGATCAAATAAATTAATAATACACATATAATAAAAAAAACAATACGCATTATCTCTAATAAAAGAATATGAAATATTATTATAATGATTGAATTACTTCTGGAGTAGGATTGAAATTTGCCCAATAATTTTTATCATTAAATAGTCGTGTAGAGCGATTAATTCTATAAACAATAAATATCAATAATATTAAGAATATTAGGATAGCAAATATTATAACAGTGAATATCATAGTTGGGAATAATAAATAGAAAGCCATCGCAATAAGTGCAATAATAATACTAAAATATATTAAAGTCATTAGATAATAATAATCATCTGCACTCTTTTTTAATAATTCACTTGCATGAGTATATTCAGCAATTTTAGTTTTATAAAATAAAATTCGGCGTCTTCTCATTAAATTTGCCTGATCAACAAAATCATTAATAGGTGTCAATGTATCTCCAGTGCTTGAAAATCCAGATGCCATAACCATTAAAAAGGTATTATATGTAAGTAAATTTTTTTTATAAGTAGTAAAATCTAGATTTGCATCATAATTATTAATACTATTAGAAGCATATTTATAATTACAATTAATAAAAGTTTCAGTTGATTTTAGATTAACAAGATAAAATGCATAAAATATTATCATTATTACAGTTGTTATTAATAATATTCCAGTTTGTGCATTTCCATCAATATTAGGAATACTAAATATGAATATTGCCATAACTATAATAACTATGGCAATTACAATAACAGCTCTATAATAATTATTAATAGTTTTATAATTGTCTAAATCATTATTATAAATATTTACAACTTTATTATATTTTGTTTGATTTATATCAAACTCTGAACTTATACTATTAATATCAGAAGTATTACTATTAATTTTTTTTACCATTTCAACATATTTTGTTGAAGCATTTATAGCAGAATAAATATTTTCAAGATTACTTCCAAATTTATTAATATCACTTTGTGTATTAGTTAAATATGTTTTAGCAGTACCACTATCAGTTGCTAAATTTGTATTTGCTCTATATCCATAAACTAGATGAGAATCAGATGTATCATATACTTCACTATTTGTATATAAATGACCTCCACTACCATTAGTATATGCTGCTTGTATTCCTCCTTTAAAATTATTTACTCTTAATTGTTGTAATTTAAATAAATCATATTGTAAAATTACATTATATACCACAGCATTATAATAATACATATAATATTTTAATGTGCTTAACATAATATTGACATTAGTATTTAATATAATATTAAAATTTTCTAAATGAAATAATATTCTTTGCTTACTATAATTATCTTTATCATCATCAGCACCATTTAATAAACTTAAATTTGAAATATATATTTCTTTTAATCTATCTTTTGTTAAATTTATTGCGTTATAATTTAATGGTATAACAACATCAGAACTTGAACTACATGATGGAACCATATCAACCGCTGAATTACCGTATCCTGTTAAAGGACTTGCACAATTACTATTTGAATAAGTAGTAATTGATTTTGTATCAGTATCAGAACTATTAATCGGATTTATTTTATTAACAAATATTTTATTAGCAGTTGAATAATTATCATCATACCAATTTTGTAATCCTGGTATAGAATTGGATGAATTATGATAAAATGGAACTTCAATATTGCTACCAATATCTTCAATTGTTTTATCATAAAATAATCCATTCATATTTAAAGTAGCACTATCACAATATACACTATTTTTATAAGAACTAATACTATTAGTAGATAATTTTAAATTTTCAATATCAAATAATTTATTAATATTTACAGTGGTTTCAGTTATAGCAGTTGAATTACTATTTGATGTAAATTTTATATTAGCAGATGTAATAAATGCATTAAAATCATTAATATCTGAACTATTCGTAACTTTAAACTGATAATAATATAATCTATATATAACAGCAAATAACTTACTAGCAACTAGCATATCATATATAAAATTATTCATATTATTATCTCCTCCTACAAGTGAAAAAGGTGGAGTAGATGGAGTAGGTGATAAAATAATATCATCATTATAGCATAAATTTGCAAATGTTTGACCAATACCATTAAAATATTTT
>Ga0304728_1001591_pt1 | contig 15799 bp, 11 predicted proteins | sample C_130625_MF_Meta_FD_190476 | JGI IMG/M metagenome (GOLD analysis project Ga0304728, IMG submission 190476) | Freshwater microbial communities from Lake Croche, Canada to study carbon cycling - C_130625_MF_MetaG (v2) (version 2) | ecosystem: Environmental > Aquatic > Freshwater > Lake | place... | reverse complement strand
GGAAGCACTTAAAGATTTTGCAGGTTATATCAATGGTGCAATTGCTCATCAAACACCAGAACAATTACAAATTTGGGCTGCTAAACAAACTTATATCGCTTTAGGTTTTGCATTGGTTGCTGCTGCTAGCGAACAAGTTGATGGTACACCTATGGAAGGTTTTAATCCAGCAGCAGTTAATGCTGAATTAGGATTAACTGAACTAGGTTTGCATGCAACAGTTGCATTGACTTTAGGTTACAGAGATGCAGCGAATGATTATTTAGCAAATACATTAAAAGTAAGACGCGCGACTGATAAATTAATTATCAAAAAATAAATTAAATAGTTTGCAGATAGCTTAATTAATTTAGTGTAAATAGCTTAATTAATTAGTGTGATTAGTGTAGTTAGCTTATTTATTAGTTTGAGTTTTTTTACTATTTAACATCCAAGATTTAAATTCATTAAAGTTGCCTCCCATAGGGATGGCAACTTTTTGTTTTTCTAGTAAAAATTGAACAGCGGTTGGTATGGCAATGGTTTGTCCAATGGCCTGCTCCACCACTTCGGGAAACTTAACCGGATGAGCAGTTTCTAAAATAATACAAGGCTTGCCCAATTCCTTGGCTGCTAAAAAGGCAACTGCTCCATGCGGATCCAATGTATAGTTATATTGTTGATACACGCTTGTAATCGTTGATTGTGTTGTTGCATCATCATAGCTATAACTACTCAATGCATGCTTTATATTTTCATACTTGTTTTGCATCATTTCCATAATGCGCACAAAATTACTTGGATTGCCTACATCCATGGCATTGGATACGGTGGCTACTGCTTTATGAATTTCATAATTTCCAGTTTGCAAATATCTTGTGACAACATTGTTGGCATTACATGCGGCAACAAATTGTCCTAATGGTAAGCCACTTGCTTTTGCAATCATGCCTGCACAAATATTTCCAAAGTTGCCACTTGGCACCACAATATGCATTGGAACTGCATCACCATTTTTGGCCACCCATTGTTGCCATGCAAAAAAGTAATACAATTGTTGTGGCAACCATCGCGCCACATTAATAGAATTGGCTGAAGTTAAATTGTAGGTTGCATTTAATGCATCATCCATAAAGGCATCTTTCACCATCGCTTGACAATCATCGAAACTTCCGTCTACTTCCAAAGCTGTAATATTTTGTCCACAAGTCGTTAATTGTAATTCTTGTATGGGACTTACTTTTCCTTTGGGATATAATATAATGACTTGAACACCTTCCACGCCTAAAAATCCATTGGCTACTGCACCGCCTGTGTCTCCACTGGTTGCAACCAATACGGTACTAGGTATTGTGCTCAAGGAATGGATATCGGAATTTTCTTGTTCACTTAATAAAGCTTTTTTGGCAGCAGCTTGTTTTGAAAAATAACCTAAACATCTACTCATAAACCTTGCACCTACATCCTTAAATGCAAGTGTGGGGCCATGGAATAATTCTAGTGAAGAAATCGTTGTTGTAATGGGTACCAATGGAAAATCAAAATTGATGGTCTCTGCACAAATTTGTTGAAGAGATACATCGTCAATGGTTCCTCCAACATAAGGCTTCATCACTTCAAAAGCCAAACTTGCTTTATCCAAGGTTTTGAATTTTTCAATTTGTGCTTGTGTAAATTGAGGAATAGTTGTAGGAAAATACAAGCCTTTGTCAGGCGCCTGCCCGGTAATGGCAGCTGTTTTAAAATTTACATATGGGGATTGTTTTCCTAAACTATAATATTGCATCTCTATATTTTTCAAGCTACTAATCACTTTTTCAGTTAATCCTTATTCAATTGCGTGTAATTATTTTAGTCTACGCTTTAATCACTACACCGTTTTGATTAATATTTGTCACATAAGTATGGTGTGCTAAACCTAAACCTTCGTATAATTTTTTCATTTCTTGCTCCACTGCCAAAGCAGTTTCTTTTTGTTTACTTAAAAAGAAAATAGAAGGACCTGATCCGGAAATGCCACCACCCAATGCACCAACGGCCTTACATGCTTTTTTTAAATCATCAAAACCTGGTATTAAAATAGAACGCACAGGTTCTATAATTACATCTTCTAAACTTCTTCCAATTAAATCATAATCAGCTTTCATTAAACCAGCAACCAATCCTGCAATATTTCCCCACTGCTTGATCGCATCTTTTAATTGTACATTTTGTTTTAAGATACTGCGCGCATCTGCAGTACGCACTTCAATTTGCGGATGCACAATGGTTACAAATAAAGTAGGAGAAGGAAGCGCAATGACTTCCAAAGGAAAAATGGATCGCACAAGGGTTACGCCCCCATGAATACAAGGCGCAATATTATCTGCATGCTTTACACCCGATGCTACTTTTTCACCATTCATGGCAAAGCGTACTAAATCGTCTTTTGAAAATGGATTGCCCAATAAATAATTAGCGCCTACCACTGCGCCTGCACTACTTGCTGCACTAGATCCCACACCACTTCCTGGCTTAATAAGCTTATTTATTTTTACTTCGAATGCTAAATTTGAAAAATCACCAGCATACTCTTCAATCAAGGCAAGCAATGCTGCGCCTGCAACATTTTTTTCAGGATCGGTCGGTAAATGATAATCGTCAATATTAATAATGGTTATCGCTGCTTTGTCAACCTTACCTGAATTAGTATCACTAGCCGATTGGTTCTCTTTTCGATTCACCAATCGTATTTCCATTTCATCATATGGATTATCCACCGCAAAGCCCAAAATATCAAAGCCGCATACCATATTGGCTACAGTAGCAGGGGCTTTTATTTTTATCCATTGATTGATCGGAACCATTGTTGTCATGATAATAAAGACTTTTTGAAGCGTTTATAAATTGCCTACTTATTTTAGGAGACCCTTGCTGCTCTGATAATATCTGCGAACACACCTGATGCAGTTACATCGGCTCCTGCTCCTGCTCCCTTAATGACCATGGGCAATTCAGGATAACGCATGGTATAAAACAAGACTAAATTATCTTTACCATATAAATGATAAAAATCCGAACTAGGCGCAATAGGTTGCAACCCAACTTTCGCCGTAAACGTATCATCCTCCTCCTTTTCAAATTTGGCTACAAACTTTAATTTACAACCATTGGCTGCTGCAGCATCATACAATTTTTTAAAATGGGTTTCCTGCTTTTCCATTTCAGCATAAAAATCTTCAACAGATCCATCAAAACAACTTGCTGGTAAAAATCCTTCATTCACAATATCACTCATTTCAAGTTTTGTGCCCGCTTCACGTGCCAAGATCATAATTTTACGCATCACATCAGTGCCTCCTAAATCGAGTCTTGGGTCTGGCTCGGTATAGCCCTCGGCTTGTGCTTGTTGAACCACAGATGCAAAGGTTTTTCCATCTTGCCCACCTGTGTATTGATTGAATACAAAATTTAAAGTCCCCGATAATACTGCTTCTATTTTATGAATACGATCGCCACTGCGCATTAAATCATTCAGTGTGCCAATAATGGGTAAACTTGCCCCTACATTGGTTTCAAATAAAAAGGAAGCATTGTACGTACGTGCTAAATTTTTTAATTTTTGATAGCTTTCATAAGGAGCGGAGCAGGCAATTTTATTACAAGCCACAATGGATACTGCTTTTTCTAATAATTGAACATAGGTATTGGCGACCGTTTCATGGGCCGTTACGTCGACAAAAATGGAATTGCGCAAATTATTAGCTGTAATGGCCTTGATATAATCATGAATATTGCCCTCCGAGGCATGGGCCAGTTGTTGTTTCCAATCATTTAACTCAATGCCTTCCACATTTACCAATTGCCTTTTGCTATTGGCAATGCCAACAATATTTATTTGTAATCGCAAGGACTTTTTTAAGTACGCTATTTGTTTGTTTATTTGATCAATTAATTTACTGCCCACATTGCCAGCACCGGCTACATAAACATTTACTTGTTTATAAGAAGTTTCAAAAAATTCCTCATGCAATACGTTGATGGCTTTTTTCACATCACTATTGGCAATGACTGCTGTAATGTTTTTTTCCGATGACCCTTGTGCTATCGCGCGCACATTGATGCCATTGCGTCCCAATACCCCAAACATTTTACCACTCACGCCTGGATGGTTTTTCATTTGTTCTCCCACCAAAGCAATGATGGCCACCTCTTTTTCAACAATCAGCGGATCTACTTTAAGGGTATTGATTTCCTGTTCAAACTCGGCATCCACTGCTAGCTTGGCTTGAAAAGCATCATTGGCATTGATGCCTACACAAATAGCATGCTCAGATGAACTTTGTGTAATTAAAATAATATTGATTTGCTTTTTAGCAAGTGCTTCAAACAATCTTTTAGAAAAACCGGGAATACCCACCATGCCACTTCCTTCCAAACTTACCAAACATATGTCTTTGATACTTGATATGCCCCTAATAAAATTTGCATCTTGTAAGGATTCGTTTTTAATGAATGTACCAGGGTGCTCAGGTGCAAATGTATTTTTAATCCATAACGGAATGTTTTGATGCATTACTGGCTGGATCGTAGGGGGATAAATCACTTTTGCGCCAAAATGAGATAATTCCATTGCTTCCTGATAGGAAATTTGAGGAATTTCTTTTGCATTGTGGACCAACCGAGGATCGGCTGTCATCATCCCACTTACATCCGTCCAAATTTCTAAGGCCGTTGCTTTTACAGCTGCCGCCAACAAAGCACCGGTATAGTCCGAACCACCACGGCCTAGTGTGGTTGTGTTTCCCTCGTCATCGGCTGCAATAAATCCGGGTAAAATGTAGACATCAAAAGTATTGTTTTGGGAATGGGCAAAATAAGATTGAATGTTTTTGTACGTTTTATCCTTGTCTACCAACGCATTTAAAAATTGTGCATTGGTTTTTATCAGCTCCCTTGCATCCACCCATTGAAGTTGAATTCCTTTAGAAATAAACGTAGCTGCTATAATTTTAGAGGCAAGTATTTCCCCATAACTTACTATTTTATCCTGCATCCGCGCAGACAATTCCTTTAACAAATACAGTCCCTCACAATTGGATTCCAATTCATTTAAGGTTTGTTTTACCAAACTTAAAGTTGCTGCTTGTGACTGAATTGGCAACAAAGTACGTACAACGTCCAAATGCTTTTGTTCAATATGTTGAATAATGGTTTTATACGCTTCATTGCCTTGAGAGGCACTTTGTGCCAATAACAACAATTGATCCGTTACGCCACTCATAGCCGACACAACCACAATGGTAGGTTCTTTTTTTAGGGCTGCAGTTACGATGTCAACCACTTTTACAATGGCTTCGGCACTTCCTACTGAACTTCCTCCAAATTTTAATACTTGCATACACCTAAATTTTTTTCACCATGACTATATTAAATAGCCATATATATTGTCGTCCTTGTTTATTTCGTTGTAGTTGATTTGATACCGATTCATTTGTGCAATAAGCACTTGGTAATCCTCTTTATTTTTTAGTTCCAATCCCACCAATGCGGGGCCTGTTTCCTTGTTGTGTTTTTGAATGTATTCAAACCTAGTAATGTCGTCCTCGGGCCCCAAGACATTGTTTACAAAATCTTTTAAAGCACCTGGTCTTTGTGCAAAGCGGATTAAAAAATAATACTTTAATCCTTCATACACCAATGACCTTTCTTTAATCTCTTGCATGCGCGCAATATCATTGTTGCTGCCACTCACAATACAAACAATGGTCTTCCCTTTAATTTGATCGGCATACGCATCCAATGCGGCTATGCTTAATGCCCCAGCCGGCTCCACCACCATGGCTTCCTCATTGTACACTTTTAAAATGGTCGTACAAATTTTTCCTTCTGGCACCAAGTGCATGTCATCAATCACCTCCTTGCAAATAGAAAAAGTATAATCACCTACTCTTTTTACCGCAGCTCCGTCTACAAACTTATCAATATTTTCAAGCTCGATGGGCATTCCTGATTGCAAGGCCCAATACATACTAGGGGCGCCTTCGGGCTCTAGTCCAATAATTTTAGTATGAGGGGTATATTGTTTAAAATAAGTGCCCACACCTGCACACAATCCGCCTCCGCCTACAGGAATAAATATATAATCAATGGGTGTGTTGTCTGTTTCTTTTTTTTCCAGCGCATAATCTTGTAAAATTTCAACCCCTACGGTTGCCTGCCCCGCCATAATATCGGGATGATCAAATGGAGGGATAAATGTCATGCCTTGCGCTATGGTATATGCTTTTGCGGCTTTTGCAGTATCATCAAATGTGTCTCCCACTAAAATGACTTCCACGAAATCCTCCCCAAACATTTTGGTTTGATTCACTTTTTGTTGAGGGGAAGGAATGGGCATAAACACTACCCCTTTTACATTTAATTTTTTACAACTATACGCGAAGCCTTGCGCATGGTTGCCAGCACTGGCACAAACCACTCCTTTTGCCAATTGATCAGCTGATAATTGGCTCATCATATTGTAAGCCCCCCTTAATTTATAGGAGCGCACTATTTGTAAATCTTCTCTTTTCAAATAAACCCTGCACTGATATTTGCGGGATAAGTTGACATTAAATTGAAGTGGGGTATGGGTTACCACCGGCTTTAATCTTTTGGCTGCCCCTTCAATATCAAGTGCAGGCTTATTTATGATTTGATCATCACGCATTTAACTTTATTTTCCGGGTTGGTTTTCGGGACGTAAACTTCTTACCGTACGTCCTGCTTGCCACATTTCACTGTTGTGTAGCTCCGCCAACTCCAATTCTAATTTGGCACGGTAATCCTCCTTGCTATTGGAGTCAATAGATCGTGCCGATTCCTTACCCAAAGCTACGCTTTTGTACAATTCAGCAAACACAGGCAAAGTTGCATCACGGAATTTAGTCCACCAATCCAAAGCGCCTCTCTGTGCAGTGGTAGAACAATTGGCGTACATCCAATCCATTCCATTTTCCGCTACCAATGGCATTAGGGATTGCGTCAATTCCTCAACCGTTTCATTAAATGATTCAGAAGGGGAATGGCCATTTTCGCGCAACACCTGGTATTGTGCGGCAAAGATACCCTGAATGGCGCCCATTAAAGTGCCACGCTCCCCAGTTAAATCGGAATATACTTCCTTTTTAAAATCTGTTTCAAATAAATAACCCGATCCTACGGCAATACCCAAGGAAATAACGCGATCATATGCTTTGCCCGTTGCATCTTGGAAGATGGCAAAACTACTATTTAAACCACGACCTTGTAAAAACATTCTTCTCAGCGAAGTTCCTGAACCCTTGGGGGCTACTAAAATTACATCTACATCTGTAGGAGGTATAATACCCGTTTGCTCTTTATAGGTGATACCAAATCCGTGTGAAAAATACAATGCCTTGCCAGGTGTTAAATGTTTTTTCACGGTAGGCCACATAGCTATTTGTGCAGCGTCACTCAATAAATAACAAATAATGGTTCCTTTTGCCAAAGCTTCTTCTATCTCAAATAAAGTTTCGCCAGGAACAAATCCATCTGCAACCGCTTTATCCCAAGACTTTGAATTTTTGCGTTGCCCAACAATTACATTGATGCCATTTTCTTTTTGGTTCAATGCCTGCCCTGGACCTTGAACGCCATAACCAATCACGGCGATGGTTTCATTTTTTAACACTTCTTGTGCTTTTGCCAACGGAAACTCTTCGCGTGTTACTACATTTTCTTCGGTACCCCCAAAATTTAACTTTGCCATTTTTTTTTGTTTTAGTAAGATATAAAAAAATTATTTGTTGTTTGTATGTGTTAAAAGATTTGATTACTGCACTTTTACTGGTTCGCGTTTTTCGAAATCTTTTAATTTTTCATGGAACCCCGCACTCTCTTTGATGATGGCTACCCTTGCACTGCGCACAAATTCAACCAATCCAAAAGGTTCCAAGGCTTTCATTAAATTATTGGTTTCCTCACGGTGTCCTGTTGTTTCAAAAACGATAAAGTCTTTTCTGATGGCTACTGCCCGCGCGCCAAACTCTCTTAACAACCTTTCTACTTTTACTTTCTCCGTAATCTCTTCACTCAGCACTTTGTACAAAGCCAACTCCTGCCATACAATTTCATCATTGGTATTAAAATAGGCTTTCAATACTTCCACTTGTTTTTCAATTTGGCGTACAATTTTTACCACCATCTCAGGTGATTCTTGCACAACAATGGTGAAACGATGGATACCTTGCACTTCGGAGGGGGAGGTGTTTAAACTTTCAACATTAATTTTGCGTCTTGAAAAAATAATGGCAATTCGATTTAACAATCCCACGTGGTTTTCGGTATAAACTGTGATGGTATATTCTTGTTTTTCGTTCGCTTGTGTCATAAAATGGTTACTTAAGTCTGATTTCTGAAACGGAACATCCTTGTGGTACCATGGGAAATACATTGTTTTCCTTGCCTACCATTACTTCCAATAAATAAGATCCTTCGGTTGTTAACATCGTGGTTACCGCTTGGGCTAATTGTGCTCTTGCAGTTACCTTCGCACCTTCAATGCCATATGATTTTGCCAAGAGCACATAATCGGGGCTTGCTATATCCACAAAGGAATAACGCTTATCCATAAACAAGTCCTGCCATTGGCGTACCATGCCTAAAAACTGATTGTTTAAGATGAGTATTTTTACCGCTACCCCTGTTTGCATAATGGTTCCTAGTTCCTGTAAGGTCATTTGAAAACCGCCATCGCCAATGACGGCTACCACGGTTTTATCAGGTGCCCCAAATTTGGCACCAATCGCTGCTGGTAGTCCAAAGCCCATCGTACCCAATCCTCCAGAAGTTACATTGCTTCTTGATTTATTAAACTTTGCATACCGACAAGTTACCATTTGGTGTTGCCCTACATCGGTTACCATGATGGCATTTCCCTTCGTAGTTTCATTCACATGTCGAATCACTTCGGCCATGGTCATCTCTTCACAACTTGGATACATTTCGGGTTGAATACATTGTTCATATTCTTGTTTTGCGTAGGCTGCAAACACCGCTAACCATTCAGTTCGATCTTTTTGTTCGATACCAGCGGTTAACAAGGGCAATGTTTCTTTACAGTCACCCCATACGCCTATATTCGCTTTTACGTTTTTATCTATTTCAGAAGGATCAATATCTAAATGTATAATTTTTGCTTGCTTCGCATATTTATCCAATCGGCCCGTTACCCGGTCGTCAAAACGCATGCCTACTGCAATCAACACATCACACTCATTGGTCAACACATTGGGACCATAGTTTCCGTGCATGCCCAACATGCCCACATTTTGGGGATGGTCTGTTGGCAAGGCACTTAGTCCTAAAATGGTCCAGGCAGCCGGCATCCCCGACTTTTCAATAAAGTGGATGAACTCTTTTTCGGCCTTTCCTAAGAGCACCCCTTGTCCAAAAATGACCAATGGTTTTTTTGCTTGATTGATTAAGGCAACCGCTTCATCGATATAATTTTTTCGAATGACTGGTTTTGGACGATAAGACCTAATATGATTACATAGGGTATAGCCTGGATAATTAAATGATTGAAACTGCGCATTTTTTGTAATATCAATTAAAACAGGGCCTGGACGACCACTTCTGGCTAAGTAAAATGCTTTTGCCAATATGGCTGGTATTTCTTCGGCATCTGTAATTTGATAATTCCACTTGGTTACCGGCATGGTAATATTAATCACGTCGGTTTCTTGGAATGCATCAGTTCCTAATAAATGTGCAAACACTTGTCCTGTGATACAAACTAAAGGGGTACTATCAATCATGGCATCAGCCAGCCCCGTTACTAAATTGGTGGCGCCTGGCCCGCTGGTTGCAAATACCACACCCACTTTGCCCGAACTACGGGCATAGCCTTGTCCTGCATGGATTCCTCCTTGCTCATGACGAACAAGTATATGACTTAGTTTGTCTTTATAATCATACAAAGCATCATAAATGGGCATGATGGCACCGCCTGGATAACCAAAAATGATGTCCACCCCTTCCGCGATACATGCTTCAAGTACTGCTTGTGATCCTGTTAATTGTTGTTGCTCCATAATCTTTCTTTTAATCAGTGTCCGTTACACATCCTTCACTTGCATCCTTCACCAATTTTGCATATTTATACAAAACGCCATTGGTTACTTTTAGGGTTGGGGTAGGTTTTGCTGCACTTCTTTTTGCAATCGTTGCTTCGTCTACTTTTAAAGTCATTGTTCGTTTGGGTACATTCAACTCAATAATATCTCCATCTTCTACAATACCAATCAAGCCTCCTTTATACGCTTCTGGCGTTATGTGACCCACCACAAATCCATGGGTGCCACCACTGAATCTTCCATCTGTAATAAGTGCAACTGATTTTCCTAAACCTGCGCCAATAATGGCAGAGGTTGGTTTTAACATCTCCGGCATTCCTGGTGCGCCCACTGGTCCTACATTTTTGATCACTACAACATCACCGGGTTGAATTTTCTTTGAATTAATGCCTTCTATTAATGCATGCTCTCCATCAAATACACGCGCTGGACCTACAAACAGATCACCTTCTTTTCCTGAAATTTTTGCAACGCTTCCGCCTGTGGCTAAATTGCCATACATGATTTGTAAATGGCCTGTTGCCTTAATTGGATTTTCTTTAGGAAGGATAATTTTTTGTTGATCAAAATTTAAGTCAGGTGCTGTTGCAACATTTTCGGCAATTGTTTTTCCAGTCACGGTTATACAATCACCATGCAACCATCCTTGCGCTAACATATACTTCATTACAGCAGGCACACCTCCATATTGATGTAAGTCCTGCATTAAATATTTACCGGATGGTTTGAAATCGGCCAGTACAGGCATTTTATCACTGACGGTTTGAAAGTCGTCTTGGGTAAATTCAACGCCCACACTTTTTGCCATCGCAATGATGTGCAATACCGCATTGGTGCTTCCCCCTAATACCATGATGACTGCTACCGCATTTTCAAATGCTTTGCGCGTCATGATATCACGTGGTTTAATATCACGCTCTAATAATAATCTTATGGCTGCGCCAGCATCCTTACACTCTTGTTGTTTCTCTGCACTTAAGGCTGGATTGCTTGATGAATAAGGCAAGCTCATTCCCAATGCCTCAATAGCGGATGCCATAGTATTAGCTGTATACATGCCGCCACAGGCACCCGCACCCGGACAAGCGTGTTGTACGATTCCTTTAAAATCAGCTTCGTCCAATTGTCCTGCCATTTTTTGGCCCAAGGCTTCAAAAGCAGACACAATATTCAAGTCCTGTCCTTTATAATGTCCCGGCGCAATCGTGCCTCCGTATAACATTAAAGACGGGCGATTTAAACGACCCATCGCAATTAAAGAGCCTGGCATGTTTTTATCACATCCTGGAACGGTAATCAAAGCATCATAATATTGTGCCCCACAAACTGTTTCAATACTATCTGCAATAACATCACGACTCACCAAGGAATAACGCATACCATCGGTGCCGTTACTCATGCCATCACTCACCCCAATGGTATGAAATGTTAAGCCCACCAAGTCCTGTGCCCATACACTTTGTTTCACCTGATCGGCTAAAGCATTCAAATGCATATTACACGTATTACCATCATAACCCATGCTCACAACACCTACCTGCGCTTTGTGCAAATCAGCGTCTGTTAAACCAATGCCATAAAACATAGCTTGGGCGGCTGGCTGCGTAGGATCGAGGGTGATGGTTTTTGAATATTTATTTAATTCCATACTATTTTTTGTCTTTTAATGAAGACGATTTTAATTCAATAATTAGATAATGGTTGACTTATGCAAACGTTCATGAATGGGATGTGTTTCGCCTTTTGCATGGCGCTCAATAAATTCACAAATCAAATCACCAATGGCCGTTGTTGTATAGCTATTGATGGGATCAATGTCTTTGGTAACAAACCCATTATTCAAACACCAAGCAGCTGCCTCTTTAACAATGATCCCTTCCTTGGCTAAACCAAAATGTTCCATCATCATGGCTGCGGATAAAATAGATCCTAATGGATTAGCAATGTCTTTTCCTTTTGCCTGTGGATAGGATCCATGAATCGGTTCAAATAAAGCCACTGAGTTTCCAACTGAAGCAGAAGGTAATAATCCCAATGAACCAGCTAATACCGAAGCTTCATCACTCAAGATGTCGCCAAATAAATTCTCTGTGAGAATCACATCAAACTGGGCAGGGTTTAAAATAATTTGCATGGCTGCATTGTCTACAAATAAAAAATCAACAACTACATTTTTATATTCTTGTGCCACCGATTGGATCACTTTTCTCCATAACCTTGATGTTTCTAATACATTTGCTTTGTCAATGAGTGTTAATCTTTTTCTTCTATTTTGTGCATGCTTAAATGCTAAATGTGCTATACGTTGTATTTCCATTACCGAATAAGAACAATCGTCTTTAGCAACGGTTCCGTCTTCACTTAAACTTTTCGCGCCAAAATAAATACCACCAGTTAATTCTCTATAAATTACAAAATCAACATTTTCTAAATACTTCGGTTTTAAAGGTGTTAAATGTTGCAAAGCTTTATAGGTAGTGACTGGACGAATATTTGCAAATAACTGTAATTCTTTTCTCAATTTTAACAAGCCTTGCTCAGGTCTTACTTTTGCAGTAGGATCATTATCATATTTTGGATCTCCAATGGCACCAAATAAAATGGCATCACTTTGTTTACAAATCGTTAAGGTTTCATCGGGCAAAGGATTACCCGTTGCATCAATGGCACAAGCGCCCATTAAAGCATGCTCATAAGTAAACTCATGATTGTAATATTTTGCAATGGTATCTATTACTTTGATGGACTGCTTAGTAACTTCTGGTCCAATTCCATCACCTAAAATGACTGCTATTTTCTTTTTCATATTGCTATATTTTTTTCACGCTAGCTATTTGTATTGTAGCTTAACTGTACTTTAATTTTGTTTCTATTGATTTGCTTTTTCGTAAGCTTCTATTTCAGGTTTCAAGTTTAATAAATAATCGATATCATCATAGCCATTTAACAAACATGTTTTTTTATAAGAATTAATTTCAAATGTTTCTTGATCACCTGTGGCATCAATGGTAATAGTTTGTTGATCCAAGTCCACTGTTAAAGTGTCTTCAGCACCTTGTGCAAATATTTGTTGTAAAAAATTATCTGAAACGGTAACAGGTAACACACCATTGTTTAAAGCATTGTTTTTAAAGATGTCTGCAAAAAAACTAGACACCACTACTTTGAACCCATAATCCTGAATACTCCATGCTGCATGCTCGCGTGATGATCCACAACCAAAGTTTTTAGCAGCCACTAATATTTCACCACTATATTGTTTTTGATTTAATACAAAATCAGCTTTAGGTTTTGTTTCATCATCATTTTCATAACGCCAGTCTCTGAATAAATTTTTTCCAAAACCATCCTTAGTGGTTGCCTTTAAAAAACGTGCAGGTATAATTTGATCCGTGTCCACATTCTCAATTCGAAGTGGAATAAACTTGCTTGTTATTTTTTGTAATGATTGCATAATATTATTTAATTAGCGTCTTAATTTAAAATATCTCTGATGTCAGTAATTTTTCCTGTTAACAAGGCAGCTGCTGCAGTTAATGGACTTGCTAGTAATGTTCTTGCACCGGCACCTTGACGTCCTTCAAAGTTTCTATTACTAGTACTAATACAATATTCACCTGCTGGAATTTTATCTTCATTCATTCCTAAACAAGCACTACATCCCGCTTGTCTAATTTCCACACCTGCGGCAGCAAATATTTTATCCAAGCCTTCCGCTTTAATTTGTTTAGCTACTTCCTGAGATCCTGGTACAATTAAAGTTTTAATATTAGGATCTTTTTGTTTTCCTTTTATAATACTTGCCACTAAACGAAAATCTTCAATTCTTGAATTGGTACAAGAACCAATAAATACATTTTGAACAGGCATACCTAATAAACTTTGACCAGCAGTAAGGCCCATATACGCCAAAGCTTTTTCGTAATTCTGTTTTTCAGTAGGGTCGGTAAAGCTTTCAATAGTTGGCAATGTACCTCTTACGGATAAACCCATACCTGGGTTGGTTCCATAAGTAATCATGGGGTCAATGTCTTCGGCTTTAATATTTATTTCAACATCAAACTTGGCATCTTCATCGGTATATAATGCTGACCATGCAGCTAATTTTTTATCCCAGTCTGCACCTTTTGGCGCAAACAAACGACCCTTGATATAATCGAATGTGGTTTGGTCAGGTGCAATCATTCCACCTCTTGCACCCATTTCGATACTCATGTTACAAATGGTCATTCTTGCTTCCATGCTTAATGCACGAATCGCTGAACCTGCATACTCCACAAAATAACCCGTTGCACCACTTGCAGAAATTTGAGCAATGATATATAATATAATATCTTTTGATACCACCCCGTTTTTTAATTCCCCATCAATATTAATGCGCATTACTTTTGGCTTGCTTTGCATGATACATTGTGATGCAAAAACCATTTCTACCTCACTGGTTCCAATCCCAAATGCAATGCTACCAAAAGCACCATGTGTAGATGTATGGCTATCTCCACAAACAATGGTCATGCCCGGTTGTGTGATGCCCAATTCTGGTCCTATTACGTGAACGATACCTTGGTATTGATGTCCTAATCCGTATAATTCAACACCATGTTTTTTACAGTTGTCTATTAAAGTATCAACTTGAAACTTTGATAAAGCGTCTTTAATAGGTAACTCCTGCTGCAGGGTAGGCACATTATGATCGGCAGTGGCTACAATTTGTTTTGGTCTAAATATTTGAGCCCCTCTTTTTTCAATACCTGTAAATGCTTGAGGACTTGTTACCTCATGTATAAAGTGTTTGTCGATGTAAACAACTGAAGGCCCGTCTTCAATTTGTTTCACTACATGCTTATCCCAAATTTTTTCAAATAATGTTTTTCCCATTGTTCGCTTTTTGTTCGATTAATATTCGATGTTTGTTCGATTAATATTCGATTGTCTTTATTGTAAATGCCCAATTGCTAAGGCTTTCAAATCAGCTTCTACGACTTCTTTCTTTTTATCAGCAACCGCTAAAAATAATGGATATAATTCATCGATATCATTTCTTGTAAATTGATATCCAATTTTATGGAATCGATGTGCTAATGCACTACGACCACTACGCGCTGTTAAGACAATTTTACTTTCATCGGCACCTACTTCGGCTGGATTAATGATTTCATATGTTTGCGCTTCCTTTAAGAAACCATCCTGATGAATGCCTGATGAATGTGAAAAAGCATTCGCACCTACTATAGCTTTATTAGGTTGTACCATCATGCGCATGGTCTCTGAAACCTCGCGGCTGATGGTGTTCAACAATTTTGGATTGATGTCAGTATAATATCCTAAATCCTTATGTTGATTTAAAATCATGACAACTTCCTCTAATGCAGTGTTACCTGCGCGTTCACCCAACCCATTAATCGTACATTCAATTTGTCTTGCTCCACCAATCACACCGGCAATAGAATTGGCGGTGGCCAAGCCCAAATCATTGTGGCAGTGGCAGGACAAAACAGCTTTATCGATATTAGGCACATTGTTGTATAAATATGCCATTTTTTCCTGGTATTGATGGGGTAAACAATAGCCTGTTGTGTCTGGAATATTAACGGTAGTGGCTCCGGCTTTTACAACTGCTTCAATCACACGGGCCAAATATTCGTTATCGGTACGCCCCGCATCTTCGGCATAAAACTCTACATCATCAGTAAAATTGC
>Ga0304728_1001588_pt1 | contig 15817 bp, 16 predicted proteins | sample C_130625_MF_Meta_FD_190476 | JGI IMG/M metagenome (GOLD analysis project Ga0304728, IMG submission 190476) | Freshwater microbial communities from Lake Croche, Canada to study carbon cycling - C_130625_MF_MetaG (v2) (version 2) | ecosystem: Environmental > Aquatic > Freshwater > Lake | place... | reverse complement strand
CTGGGTTTAGGTTTGACTTCTGCTTCAGGTTCAATAATTGTATTCCCTTCTCCACTTGTACCTCGTTTCTTAGCCTTTCCAGCTCCCTTTGGGGCGGCGCGCTTAGTTGCAGGTTTAACGGTGGCGGCGTCTGCTGCCATAACCGCCGCTTGAGATTCCAAATCTCCGACTCCATAGTCCTCTATCGGTAGACGAGATTCTAATTCACGTAGCACTGTCTCGTTTTCTGCCTGGGCTGTGCGCCAAAACGCAAGACAGATATCAAGCAGCATTTTTTCAAGTGAAATAGGATTACGATACGATGTATTTGGCTCAGTTGCCGCAATAACAGCGATGGCTGCGCGAAACATAGGAAATGTGCAATAGGAGTTCAAGAGCGCCGTCTCTACAGCCGCACAGTACCCGTCCAAGAATTCGGTACCCGTCTGACAGAGACCTAAAAAATCGTAGACACGTTCGCGGACCCACAATGCTGTTGCGAGCGGTGGTACAGCGATTTTCTTTAAAGAAGCCCGTATACATCCACGCAGAATCTCTACTATTAGGCTATTATAGCATTGCGATACCATCTGTGGATAGGTTTGCTCTTCAAGGCATTTTTTACCCCAGCGCAAGAGCGCCGCCGGTCTATCCATGCGCCCCTCAAACTTATCATATGAATCAGCAATCTGCGGACATGCCGCCCACGTAACAGCCCATTCTTCGCGCGTTGGTACGGGAATACGAACTCGCACAAAGATGTCTTCCACAACGCTTAGCGATCCTGTAATTTCGCGCGCGCACAGCCAGACCATACCCGTCCCACCTTCAGGACAGATACGGGTCTCCAGAATCCAGCGTAACCTGACAGCCGCCGCAAGGCTCAGACAGTGCGCCCGTCGTAGAATTACTAGCTTGCGCTTATTCGTCTTGAGCCCCGCAAATACGTCGCCCGCGGAAAATAACATAGAGAGAACCTCAACCAAAATCTGCTTGTCTTGCATAGACATATCAGGGATATCTATTTCAAAGTGGTACGGACTACAGTAGACGCGACATTCATAATCGTCACCGACCTTAAACATACGCATGTCCTTCGGATACACCTCCGCTTCAGTTATGTGTAGGCTGTCAGCTATCATTTTACGCGCTGCCCGTGTTTTGCCTGTGCCAGGAGGTCCAATGAACAACCAGGGGAAGTGGAGGTTCGCCATTACTTTTGCTTAGGGACAAAACCTTTACGCCCTAATCAAAAAATCAAATCAGTAGAGACTTAATCAAGTCCCGCCATTTTATACAATATACCCCAATCCGCTTCATCCATATTTTCCAACATCTCAGTCCACTCTTCGGGGTCGACAAGCCCCTCTTTCACCATTCGTTCATACATACCAGGAGTCCAGCGAGTAATTGGTTGATTGGTAGGAACATCTTTTGCCAGCGCCGCCTCGCCAAAATTTGCAAGCACTTCACCCTTAGTCATCGTTGGTCTAACCGTGTTGTAGAGCGCATTCGCCTCTTCATAGAGAGAAGCCATGTCCATCAAAGCGTTCGGGGCACCGCTTGAATCGCCGCACGCAGAAAGGCAGCCGAGAGAAATAAAGATTCCTTTGCGTATTCCTGTCTTCTGATACACCTCCTCAATGATTTGGTCTAGGCTCCAGTCATCGCGATTTATATTTTGCGATACAAGACTATTATCTTTATTTGTAAACTCCTGTATTTGGAAAATTGGAACGTCGTCTATACGATAGACGCCATAGTCGTTATCTTGTACTGCAGAGCGAGTCATTCTCTCTGGATCAATATTGTTCATTGTATAGCTGATATTTGGATACATTATGCGCTCAGAGCCCGTCCTATACTGCGCAGCACGCTTCATATCCGAAAAGATGCTCATCATGGGCTTCTTAGATATGTGCGGCTTCACATCACTTTGGCTGTGTAGGTACATGTATTTACGAATATCGGCAAGTCGAGCTTTTATGTTTATTAGCCGGTTATTTGAAGTACACATATAATCACCCGGGGAACCAAACGTCACTATGTACGTATCGGCAGGTATCTCAATTGTTTGTGCTATCTTCCTTTTCTTTGCTGACGCCGGAGTCTCTACACACGAGTGTGCACGAATAACATAGACGGGCAGCGAAGACATTTCCGCAATGAATCTCTGCGAAGCACGCTTATTAAACCCACTTACATTCGCAGGTTTATTCATAAATTTAACAGTTCCCATAACGCGCCGCATAAAATTCTTGTTGCTAGCAAGCTTCTCCGCAAGTTGGTGGCGCTTTCGCGTCGTCCGTTTGCCGTTGTTGGGACTCCATTCGGGCTCGTAATTTGGAACAGCGTTGGCTGGCGCCCCGTTCGTTGGTGCCGGACCCGGAACCTTTGACATCCTATTTACAGGTCTGAATTTTGAATTGCGCAGGGGTTAAACCAAAGTGGCTTTAACCAGTGTAGAGAGATGGAATTCTGTATTCCATGGCAACGGTGGAACACCGAAGACATACATTATGGTTTACATCAAGTTAATACACGCATAGAAAACGGACTATTTGTACCAATTTATTACGCAAATCAGAGTTTACGGTGTCAGGCGATTCATGTCCTCACACCAGCACTCGACATCAGTACAGTTGAAAATGGCAGCAACGGGGTTTTTCTAAAAGTCACCTTATCGGCAGACAGCGAATTTGGTAAACGGCTCCTAGAATTTGATGAAAAAAATCTGGCGCAAGCAACAATTAATAAATCGCTTTGGTGGACAAATAAGCAATCAAAACTCTCATATGAGACCGCCGTAAAACGCCTGCCATCAGGCATCGAGTGGAAAATTCAAATTCCAGATTCAGGAATTTTCACCTGTTTTGACACGAAACGAAAATGCTGGTATGCATCCAATGAATCCGCCCTTCAGGGGCGCGAGTGGAAACTTGTCGCACGCACATCTGGACTCTGGATTGATTCATCGTCATTCGGTATGGAGTGGAAACTGATTGGTGCCTTTGTAATATAGCGCGTATCCCGGTTTGTAATATTAAAATTCTATAGTAGAAATGGTATCAAATAGTTCTATTATTATTTTTTTTACAATTAACGGAACCATGATACTATTAGGAACAGTATCACACGCGCTATTAAAACAATATGACTACACATTTATGCCAGTCTTTGTATTTAACATGTTTATAATGACTTCTATGGCAGAGGCAATTAGAAACTCAAAAGCAGACGTAGAATTTATTTCTAAGGGTCAGCGTCCTAGTACATTTAACACAACTGATTATATTAAGACTATCGTGGCAAATTCGTTCAGTTATTACGTAATAACTCACGGCATTCTTGATAAAACAGCTGAAACGAATCTACTATATTTTATACCAATTTCGTTCCTATACGAACTGCTCTTAGATTTGTGTCATTATAGTGCGCACAGAGCCCTTCACTCGGTTCCTGCTCTGTACAAATACATCCACAAAAAGCATCACAGTGAGCATTATATCCAGGTCTATACGAGTTTTAATCATACCATGTTAGATTACTTCTTAACCAATACAGTGCCACTCGCTATAACATCCTATATTGTGCCTATGAGCCCGCATATGTTTACTATACAATTCTGCTACAAGGTATTAGTTGAAATTGGCGGTCATTCGGGCAAATTTGCTAAAGCAGGGTCATTTCCGCAATGTATATGGCTCCCTTTGTTCTTTAATATTGCACTTTCAAATGTAGACCATAACGAACATCACATAAATCCGATGGTAAATTTTTCTAAGCGCTTCTCTATTTGGGATAAATTGTTCGGGACCTATGCCGATAAAAATCACGTGTAATTTGACTCTTCATGTTAAACATCAAGAATCAGATAAAATGTAAATTTAACTGTTAGCCACGATATCGCGCAAGTTCGACACAGTTACCGTCGCAACAGAGACACCAATTAGAGTACCGGGGAGCAACACTAACATCATTACAGCCAGTAAGAACTGTATAAGGTAATCGGGGTTGCTTGAAAAGTAATAGAGCGCCAGTCCGTATGCAAAAATAGATGCTGTCACAGAAAACGCAATGATGATAGAAAGTAGCTTAGTATTATTAGCGCTATCCTTCTGGACCAGCGTTCCAAATGTCGCGACAACAACTGTAAACAGAACAACGCAAATTGAAATACCAATTACATATATGGGGTTCATCCTATCTCATACTACGAAAGGCTTTCGGGGAGAATCCACCAAAAAGCGCTTTTTTGGTCATCGGGTGGGGGTGACCCACGTTATTGGACAAGAATACGCCAATAGACGCGAGTATTAAGCCACTCACCACGACGGGAACTAGCACACCGCGCCAATACGTCATATTCAATTCTTTATCTTCAGCCATTTCCCTACTAAGGTGAAAGTTTTGCTGCCACAGCCTTAGCAGCTTCGAGTGTCGCGTCGCCCAAATCTTTACACGCCTTTATCTTAGCATCACTAATAGCTGGAATTAGAGTCTGCTCTTTAATTACAGTCGGAACATAGTCTTTGTAGATACGACACAAAGCCCAATATCCAACAACGACAATTCCTAGAACAGCGAGCGCCACCGCAATCGCCGTCGCTAAAATCTCTTCAATATCACGAGGACGCACACCGCCTTGTACAACAGCATCAAGTGGTTTATCGAGCGCTGCCGAAGCATCTAATTCATCGGCGAGTGTATTACTATTTTTCTGATTTTTGAGATAGACCGCCCCCTCTTTGACGTCCGTCGTCGGGTCAATTCGTTGACACTGTAAAGCCCGCGTAAGATAGATATCATCGCCCTTGGATTTTCCAGCAGCAGTAGGAACACCAACAGTAATTTTTGGCACAATCATACACATAGTGCGACAGCGGTCAAGTGTAGGAACCAGAGTGGGTGTAGGTGGTTCAACGTTATTGGCAAAATTTGTACTACGAAGACGATTTGCATCGGCAGCCGAAATATAGGCAGTACCGAGAACAAACCATGTTAGGCTAGCGTTCACATCGTTACACTGTGGTGCACCTACAGGGTTAGTCACATTGCGTCCGCGTAAATCCATTCCCTTGTACATCAAGACACGCGCATTCGTCGCAATAATTGTTTCCAGGGAAAAGCCGCGTTTGGTTGGATCCTGATTCGCTAATTCGTTAAAATACGACATTGACTTCGTATCATTAATTGTTATCGGTATAGCCACCGCAACTTGCTTTGATGTATCTGTTACTGTGCGAAAATACAGATTCATTTCGAGATCGTACGGTGTATCCGTCAAGAAATCACGATGCGCACCCTTGCGCCATATGACAGTATCATATAGAGCGTAATTTGTCTTATTGTATGTAATAGAGGCGAGTGGAGACTCGTCAACGCCGAGCCCGTCGGCAACCGTTCCTCTGTGAGTGTACCCCTTTGGACCCGCTGTTGGTGCTACAAAATTCAATGTACATGAAGAGCATACTGCTAGGTCTGATGGCTTCAAATTTCTGGGGGGGTAAAACGGGGTCTCACCGCAAGACAATCCTGTTGCTGGGTCCCTGAGGGCCATTCTCCTTATCTCTTTTGTGTTAAATAATCAAATCAAACAACCGGTATGTATCTGGGCACGTTGTAGCGATACACAGTTGAAACAAACGTTTGACCTAATTGTGGAACCGCCACAGTTTCACCGCTAAATATCTCATCACATCCGTTATCATCGTCGCAATTACGGTTTTTGTAATTTACAGAGACCTGAACTGGATTGAATCCGTCCGTGCGTGTATAGTAATTGAATCGGTCACGCCCAGTCGCAGTACGACGTCCAAAAAGCGGTAATAGCGTTCTGTTCGGTGAGGCGGACGTGGATGAACCGCCCGCCGCCGTTAAAACACCCATCTGCTGAAACTCTTCAGGATATCCTTGTGTAGGGACTTGAATGGGAATCGCACGAACACCGGGTGGGGGTGTGAAGCCGCGCGTATCCGCTGGGACAGCGTAAGATCGTTCGGGAGAAGGTGGAGAGCGGTAATCACGCCCACCTGTAACCACCTGCTGCTGCACAGGTTCACGCTCCACAACAATTTTGATTTCTTTTTGCGATTTATCGCTATACATATATGCGATAGCAGCAATACCTACTAAGACCAGTACTGCAAATACTATGAATCCGGTGTCCATACAGAAGAATCCAGGTGGACAGATAGCTCCGCCAATCATACGCAGAGTACGTGTTCCGCGACGCATGCTCACTATTTCGCCGCCGCTTTTTTATTCGCCTCCTCCTGTAAGTGTCGGCGTGCTAATTCAACCGGAGTCATCTGCGAAGTAGTGTAGACATCTTTCCAATTCTCCATATTGATAAAATATGCGCTGAGATTTGTTATTTTTTTTATTAGTTTCGCGATAGGATTACCCATATTTTTCTCGACATCGGCGGGGTATTCTGTCGTAAATCCCTCGGGAATATAGTAGGTGCGCTGCTTCTGTAACACAATCAGTACGCCAAATAATATCATGACGATTGCGGCTAGTCCAAGAGCGACAGACTCCATAATCACAAGCCTTACTTCTGATTATGAAAAGGTATTCTTCTTCTACGTCTTACCGAAATTCTCAGCCATCTTGCCGAGTCCACCCATTCCTTCAGCACCAAAGTAGCCCTGGAATGTATCCATCATCTGCTTTCCGTCGCTGATGAGCGGCTTCAGCGTGTGTAGAGTGTTCATGAGCTGTTTTTGCGTGTCAATGAGTTCCTGTGTATCCTTCGTCATAGCCGATATCTGGTTAGGCTTGAGTGACTTGTATGCGTTCATGAACGTCGTACCGGCATCAAGGTGAAACTCAGCATCGTCTGATTCAGACGGCATCTTATACTTTTTACCGAGTTCAAACATCTCGGCGCGCTTGCCGTGGTCGGGTAGGGGTGCGCGGCGCTTCTTCTTCTTTTTCTTCTCGGCGCCAGCATCAGCAAACCCTTCGTAGTTGGCGAACTTCTCCTCGGTCTCCTCAAAGTCTTCTTCTTCGAAGTCTTCATCACCTTCAAAGCCCTCACCCTCTTCCTCAAAGTCCTCGTCCTTCTCCTCAAAATCCTCCGCCTTTTTCACCTCCTCTTCCTCAAAGCCCTCCACCTTTTTCTCCTCCTCTTCCTCGAAGTCCTCCTCCTCAAAGTCCTCTTCTTTCGACTCAAACCCCTCGAAGCCCTGGATTCTAGCAGTTGACGTCACGCCAAATGGTAGCACGGTGCCCAAAAATGTAGCAAGTCCAGTTAACAAGAGTGTTAATGGTGCCGACAGTCCGGCGCCATATGAAACGAGACCGACGCCCGCCGATAGAATAAACACATCTGTCCGCTGGAATGTACCAGCGAAGGCTACGGCGACGACCAACAGAACGCTGGCAAAATAGATTGCATATTTACCGGGATTTATCTTAGCCATCGGCAATTCCTACATTTAGTGATTAAAAGAAGCGGGAAACTAATTTATCTAAAGTATCGTATACGCCCATAACAGCGCCGGCAGTCAACGCCTTGAGTGCCAATCCCGCCATAGACAAATGACCGCCGCTTGAGAAAGCCCAATGGGCGTATTTCGATAGATATACATCTACGATAGGCTGCGATAGGAGAAAAAAGAGCACAGCAACCACAAGAGGTAGCTTGAAGGCGTCACTGATATGCGCCCAAACGTTCTTCTTTGAGCTAGCAGGCTTTTCGGCTTCTACCGGGGCAGCAACCGGCTGCTGATACATCATAGAAGGGTGTAACATCTCGCGCCCCCTATCGCGACCTTCATTAGCCATCATCTGCGGTGGCATCTGCGGCGGCAATTGGTACTGTCCTGGCGGAGGCATAGCCTGGGGCTCACCACCGGGAGTTTCCTGCTCGTCACCGGCATTCATCTCGCGAATGATACGCTGGACACGCTCCTCGTCGGATGCCTGGTTGTCCGGAATATTGTTGCTCTCAATATTTTCCAGAGGCGTACTTGATGGCATTTACGATAGGTCGGGTAATTTGAGCAAAAGGCTTTCCGCGCTCGCTCATGTCGCCGCAAAAGAGAGCGTGTCCACTGTCTTTGTTTCCGGATCAGTGGGGCATTCCACCGCTTTTGCTTCAAACTGATGGCACTTTTCGCCAATTTGATATACGGAGCCGCGAATCTGAGTTACCGGAGGTCCGCGTAGAATTACACAATCTGGACCCTTACACATAGGGCGAATGAGTGCGGCTAAACCAAATCCCAATACACAACTCACAAGAATGGCGACTCTTTCATCGGCTATCCACTTAGCATAGTCCATAGTTCCCTATTAAATGACTCACTTGCTTTTTATAAATGTGTGTGTGTATAAGTAGGGTGGAATGAAACTATTTGAAAGTATTCACTTCTTTCCGTTTCTGTTATCCTTTGCGTTCGGAATATTCTTCGTCTACATTTTGAAGCCTGCGCCGCTCATCATAATGAAATACCCGAATCTCGAGAACGCCGGTAAACTGATTTATAAGGATCGCAACGGTACCTGCTTCGTATATGAAACGAAGGAGGTAGATTGTAATAAAAACGAAGCAAAGATTCAGGCTATGCCGCTAGTTTAAGCATCTGTAATCGGAACAACCCGGTCCTTTGCCAAAGTCAAATACTGGTTCAGTTTATAGACCGGATAGGGTGCATTTCTATCATCGAATGACATCGGTAAAAAAAGACGTCTCTTAGCCACGGTAGGCAACACTTCGCGATACGCATATTGTGTTTCACGTAATGAATGTTCAACCTTTGCCAAGTCACTTTGAAGACGCCCAACTGTCACGGCGAGCGCAGCGCGACTAGCGCCCGGAGGAGCAGACCTCCATGTTTCGATAGTTTGTAAAAGTTCATCCTGAATATCTGCAAAATTGGTCTCTATTTCTGCGGCGGCTCTAGCCGAACCATTTCGTAAAGCAGCTACATACTCACCCGACGACTGAACATCTTCCGGCTCATCCGAATTATTGATTACAAATGTGGCGTCGTATCCTCTTGAAACCCGGATGGTTTTGATAGCCACACCTTTTGCATTATGTATTTCAAAAGCAGCGGTTTTAAGGTTCAGTCGTACATTCTGTGCTTTGCGCTTGTATGCTGTTATCACATCTTCAAGAGTATTGACCTTCTTTGGATCTACTGCGCGCACCATGCCTTCCTTCCTATTCTTTTCATAGGGAGAGGAATGGGAGATCAATCGCTCATTTATTTGATAATGGGTCTCGCGGGGCTCTTTTTATCGGGGATTCCGTTCGGAGTCTATATGGGTTTAGCAACGACAATGGGCATCACGGATCCAAATTCATCGTCATTGCTCGTCATGTTATACGTCATAGTTATATTTGTAACATTTCTTGCTTCACTTGGTAGCTTCGCTGCCATACAAAATCAGAATTGCGGAAAAGTTAAAAATTTCAAGCAGATTGCGAGCAACGCTGGAATCAGTACGTTAATCGTAACACTATCTCTATCTGTAGCAGTATTCATACCTTTCTTAAAAAATATAGTTGCTTCGCTAGTAAGCCCAGACATTGAACCGACTGTCAAGGAGGCACTGGGCTACGCATATTTCCTCTTCTGGGGAGGACTCTATGGCTTCTCAGCAGGCGGCTATATGTCGGCTGTTTGCGGAGATTAAATAAGACCGTAATAGCATATCTTTGTAATCAGACGAATACAAGGATATGAAATTAGTAAAATGTCTAGTGGCGGCGAGTGCTGCGCTTGCTACGGCGCGTGGCGCGGCGCGTCTTGCGTCCACCCTTCTTCGCCGGGGTGCCGAATAGACTCTTGCGCTCACGCCCAGCCTTCTCGATAGACTCCTGGAGGTTGCACGCGGCGACCTTTTCGCGGTTAGCGGCTGTAGCTACGGACATTCCGCGGCAGTTAGGCATCTGTTATACTTATATGCTTTAAAATAAACGCGCCCTACTTGGGTGGATCCGTTCCATAATATACATACTGGGGCTGCTGCCCTGACACGTTTTGTAGTACATAGAATCCAGGTACCGCATCACGCTGTAGACCCATCATAGAACTAACTGGTTTCATAAAGGACGGGGCTCCCTGTTGTTGCGCTGCCGCTGGCGGTGCCATCTGCTGAATAGACGGCATCCCTGGTTCCGGGGACATAGCCAGTATGGCAAATTGACTCATGATTACAAGTCCCAGTCCGTACGAAATGAATGCCCAAAAGATAGCGAAGAGCCAGAATGGGAAGAGCGAATGATTTTCACCACGACCGATTCCAAATTCCTTCCATGTACCACCGGGTCTAAACATGATTGTCGGGCGCAAAACCAGCACGACGGCGATTCCAAAAATATAGATAGCGAAGGCAACGGCTAAAATTGGCAGATGCATACCTGCTTCCCTATCAATACGGGCTAAACTTTAGAGGAATTGCTGCGCGCGCACTTACTCGTCTTCGTGGTCGTGCTTCGCCGTATCAAATCCTCTGTCCGCCTCAGGTAACTCGCCAAAGTTGAATCCAACGGCATCTTCAGGACCGGCAACAGGCGCGGCATTTGTATTATCGACCACGCCAATGCGGTCACGCTGCTCCTGCAAAAAGTCCCACATATCGGCGTTGTAGCCCGTCAAATTCTTGGCGTTACCGATGCCCCAACGACCAATTTTGAGACCCTTCTGAACAAGCGCAACTGCGCGTAGGTCCGGATCCTTCTCGTCATCGATTTCTTTGATGACGGAATTTTTCTCTTTTTCACGAGCATCCAGAATTGCGAGACGAATCTCCTCCTCGGTCATTCCAAATTGGTCAAATTGCCGGCGACCCTCCGTAAATGTGGATTTGGTCCATGTCAGCAGAATTTTCTGAATCAAATTTTTTTCCGAATCCTTCGGTATCTTACTGTACAGAGGCGATTCAATAAGTAGCAGAGATTCAATAGACGATAGAACTAGCCAGCGCAGCAAATAGCGCAATTCTTCATTGGTTACACCCCACACACTAAACATTGGCATGTTCTGTGTCCAGAATCGCAGCACCTGTCCAAGGTACAGAGCCAGACGCTGGCACAATTCGCTGCTCTTCTTACGAATTTCAGGCTTATTGAGTTCCTTATTTGTGTCATGCGTTGCGCCCAAAATTTTATTTATCATCTCTTCGAATTTTGCCGAGTGGCGCTGGCTTATCTTTTTACCAAACCACTTTGAACCGCCAAACAGATAATTGCGTATAGTTTTTACAGAGCCGACACCCTGTCCAAACCATGTCCCTGAGCCAAATATCATTTCACTGAACCCACACGATAGACGCTCAAGACCCACAACCCAGTGTTTCGTAATTTCATTTGGTCCCTGATAAATTGGGTCATCAATTAGACGTTCAACGGCGAGTAGAACCTCTTCTACTTTGCGAGCCACCTGACGCACCTGCGCCTTACCCTGCCGCCCCTCTAACACGTCAAGAAGCCCGTTTCGCAGCAAATCGTATTTGCTCACGAATTGTGCCCACGTTATTTTACGCGCCTCTTCCGATGGCGCAACCTTTCGTTCAAAGTTAGCCGCCATTGCTGTTTCTACGAGCGACCATTCGGCTACGCGCGCCGCCATAAATGGCATATCCGTTTTAATGAACGCGTTCAGCTGCGCAAATATTTCAGCGCTCGTCGGTGCCACGGGTTCAACGTGCGGGTCTACGTGACGCCGCTTGCGTATAGAGCCCAATAAAATATCGAAAGTTCCTTCGTTTACCTCTTTTCCAGCAGCCTTGATTGCCGTCTTTGCCTCTTCTTGTATAGTTGTACGCGGCTCACCCTTACGTTTAGGATTATTATTATACAATTCCTCATCATTGAGGTCGGACATAAGTATCAACGGGTCACGTTTGACACGAAAGCCGCAGTGGCGGCACTCATAGGTATCGGCGCGACGTCCAAATTCGTGAGCCTCTCCTTCTCGCACGCCCTTGAAACAATTTCTCATAAACATCTTGAAATATGCCGAATCAGGCGCTACAGGAACCGAACTAACGGCTTCTGGTGGCAACCAGCGGACCCAGAGATGTGCCCCGTTACATTGTTGGATAGGGTCGCGTTTGCGCAACACTAGTTCAGCCTCTCGTAGTCCAGCCAGTTCCAACTCAGTTGCCGCCTGATTGTAGGTAAAAAGCGAACCATCGCGTACAGCCTGTAGAGGAGAATAGCAGCAAATGGCTTCAGAACGAACTGATGTATCACTCACAAGGCTATTTTGACGAGCCAACTCGTGAGCATTTTGTACGCTTCCAATCGCCAAGTCATAGTTGCGCGTTTGAACAATAGGCTGTAAATCGCCAACAGAGCCATCGCGCGCTTCGGCTAAGATACGGTCAGGAAACAGAGGCTGGCTCGTAATTTCAACAGGTTTCTGATTTTGCACGGGACGAAACGTGAACGGCAGTCTGTCAGCAGATGAGGCGCCACTTGTCCTATCTTTGGTGAATGTTAGGTAAGACGCCGACGCCTTTTTAAGAAGCGCCTTGATTTTTGGCTCATTCGTCATTCTCATCATCCAGTCGCGAACCATGCTTTTACGTTTCTCAGGGCTTGAATCGGTTGCCCACATTGTTCTATCCCATGGCGCCGAGCTACGATTTAGATTCGCAATAACACAGACAATATATTCCATTGCGCCCATCTCTGCCGGATTTTCAGTTTCAATTGGGAAGCCGCCGCGTTTGAACTGACATCCTACAAATGGAAATAATACTTCAGGTAGTGGCTGAATAGTGTGTATCAGGCACAATATATGCGTTGCCGTCACGGCAACTTCTGTCGTAGCTTTAAAAGATTCATACGACGGGCGCACCTTACGTTTGGCTGTCATAGCTTCGTATTCATCCTTTGGCGGGAGCGTTGTGGTGATATAGGCGTACGCAAAATCGACGATTGATTTATACGTCTCTTCGTCAAACGCAAAACCGGCACTCTGTGATAGAACGCGTACCGTGTTATAGAGTTCCTGCTCGATTGGATCCTCAAACGCAAGCGTCTTCTTTTTCAGCGAAATATCGAGAATTGTATCCAATTCATCTTCTGCCGATTTCTCTTCAGCATCAACAGCGCCACGCCCCATAAGGGGTTTGCCTTCATCGTCAAATTCCAAGTGTGTGTCGTACTCAAAATCAGAGATAGGCACACCACAATTGCGGCACACATATTTACCATTAAAGGCGGCGCCACCGTAGTCAAGCAGAATTTCCTTGTGTAGAGCCGGCGCCCGTCCAGGATGTGTGCGCTCGTACAACATCATAATTTCGTGGACGCAGATGAGGTGCGTATTACAGACAGCGCATTCTATCCAGTTATCGGAGCGCTTTCCCTGATAGCGTTTCAAGAAGCGCTGTAGAACCACCTGAAATTTGGTATCATCTTTTGCCATCACTTGGCGGAGCACATCCTTGTCCTTTACGTGCGGGCACGTGTTGATAATCGGTGCCGCCTTGTATTTCGCCAGACTGTAATTGATAGCCGCGATAGTTAGTAGACTGCGACGAACCTCACCCTTGTAGACCGCTTCAGCCTTTTTAAGGTCAGGTGAATTTGTCAATTTTCTATAAAGAATTGTGGTCAACGTGCCCTCAGCAGACGTCATGATATGTTGTGCGCGCGCCAAATCCCAGTCACTCTGGTCAGGATTCATCTCTTCCAGTTTCGCGAGCGCGTCCGCTAGTGGTGGAACCTGGGCGGCTTGCTTGTATACTGTTGAGCTCTTCGGTATACCAGGTCCCACTTCAAAGGGCGTTTGTGGCTCCGCGTCGACAGCTCTCTTAAACGCATCGTATGCGCCACGATAATTTGCCTGTGCCTTTGTTACGGCAGCCCATATTGTGGCAGAAATAGCCGGCGACCATTCATACGACCGTAGTCCAATCGAATCAAGAACACGATTGACGCCGGTGGCACCAGAACTCAAAAGGTCAGCGGGGTGAATGTTATTTTCCAAGTTGAATTTGAGCCAATCGGTAATCTTGATTGTGTCGGCATCAGCACCCTCCGCAGAAGCCAAGTTCTTAATTAGCTTGACACCATTTTCAACGTACACCTGTTCATTATTCGTTATGAATTCGAACGGCTTCAAAAATTTGGTGACTTCACTAGCACGGATGTCTTCCGCAATAGAACCAGAAAACTTTACCGGTCGCCACGTTGCACCGATATGTGCGGGCAGCAACAAATAGTTCAAAGCAGTGCCTGGATCGCCTGGAGCAATTATGTTTTGGTTTTTGGTTTTCAATGAACTCAAAACACGAACCTGGCGAGTTTTTATACCGGTCACATTTTTATCGTCAACTCCTTCTGTAATACCTAACCGCGGATACCCGAATACGTCTTCGGTGGGCGCAACGCTGCGCAGCACATCTTGGTCCGCCACGACCTCTTCACCTGGGCGCGCCGCCGCACTCGGTACAAGTATATTACCTTCGCGGAACAATACGTCATACAAATACGAGTACATCAGTGTACTAATCTGCGCCGCGCCTGCGTCCTGACCCGCTAAATAGGCTAAGCTGGTTCTGTAGTTGCGTAATTCGTGTGATAGCCATTCGCGGAAGTCGACATCGGCAAGCATTTTCTCAGGTGCCTCCAAATCACCTGTTTTGTCATAATACAAGATGCGCTTGACCGCAAGAACAGGTATGATAGACGAAATGGGGGTTCCTAGTCGCGACAAAATCGCTGCAAGTGACTCCGCTGACCTGATAAAAGGGCGCAGAGAGCCATCAGGTGCGGTGACTGACGCGGCATGTTTTAGCGCCAATAGAAGTTCCGTTTCACGAGCAAGTTGACGCAGAATTGTGGGATTCTTTTGCTGAACCTCAGTAAAACTCTTTAACAGGTCGATGTACATATCCTCACGCTGTATGGCTTCAGGGTAGGCTCGCTCGGCAGTGGGAATCTCCTCAACCATTGCAGCGGGAAGAAGCCCTTCCAAGAGCGACAAGTCATATTCGTCCGGGAGCCCCTCTTCCTCAACAGCGGCTTCACCAGAACCCTCGGCGGTATCATCTTCGTCCAACTCGGCACTGCGTAAACGAATTACACTGATGGGCGCAGGCGGTCCGATAAAGGCAAAATCGATGCGACGACCATCAGTCAAGAGGATAGCGTCGTTTTCATCATCATCTTCTATCTTTGCTATGATTGCCGGCTTATCGGCGTCGATTTTTTGACCCGCAATATCGAAGAATTCCAGGCGTTCACCTTCACTCGCCCCCAGAATGGCTGTAAAGTGCGGGTCCATGCGTTTCGCGTGTAGAACAGCTTTAGTGATTCCAGTTCCTTCAGCAAAGTCGCCGTCTTCACCGAAAGGAACATTGGTGGCGCGGTCAGTGGCATTAAATGACTGAATGCGGCACAAGTCAGCATCGCGATATATGATTTTACCTGTAATCTGACCAAACGTGCTTGAAGTCAGGGTCCAGATATCACCCAATTCAAGAGTTGTTTCCTCTTCGGTCGGGACGCTCATCGCTATCAAATATGATTTTATTTGTGGACTGAACTGCCGAACCTAAAAAATTGAACTGACGAAAAGTCCCATCCTTTGAAGCAAGAATAATCTTGATTAAAAAATGTCGTTCCCTTTTGTCTCAATGAATCCGATCTTCGCGCAGCTGGTGGCGACCTACCCTACGTACGATGCGCTTCTCGCGTACGTAACGACGCTGGGCATCCAGGTTAACACGAAGGAGGGCGACCCGCTGGTAGTAATGCGCTATAACCGCGAGAAGTCGCCGGACATGACTAACCCCGTCGTTCGCGCCTTCCGCTCGGTCGTATGGGACTCGTCAACGAACAAGCCGCTCTTTGCCGCGC
>Ga0304728_1001586_pt1 | contig 15827 bp, 16 predicted proteins | sample C_130625_MF_Meta_FD_190476 | JGI IMG/M metagenome (GOLD analysis project Ga0304728, IMG submission 190476) | Freshwater microbial communities from Lake Croche, Canada to study carbon cycling - C_130625_MF_MetaG (v2) (version 2) | ecosystem: Environmental > Aquatic > Freshwater > Lake | place... | reverse complement strand
TCGCGTGATCGCCCGCACTCTGGATGCGCAAGCAACCCCGCCGGGGCACATCACCCGCGGAGAATGGCAGCGGGCTGACGACCTGTGGCCGCACGCGGATGCCGCGAGTGCTCGCTGGTCGGCGGCGGTCATGGAGTTCGGCGCCCTCGTATGCACCGCGCGATCACCGCAATGCTCCGCGTGCCCCGTGACCGGCACCTGCGCGTGGACGGCGGCGGGGCAGCCCGAGGCTGAGCCAACGCGCAGCCAGCCGCGATACGAAGGCAGCGATCGCGAGGTGCGCGGCCGGCTTTTGCAGATCGTGCGCGACGCCGACGGTGCGGTGACACGAGCTCAGCTGGCGAAAGCGTGGCCCGACGACGAGCAACGCGAGCGTGCATTGGCAGGACTGCTCGTCGATCGACTCTTGGCGACCGACGGGCGTGCTCGCTACCGACTGCCGTGACTACAGATGGCAGCGCGGGCGTCACGGGCCAGCGCTGCCATCCGGATCACGAGTTCAGCATCGACTGCATCTGGGTGATTTCAGCAGTTTGAGCGGCGATGATCTTTTGAGCCAGCGAAATGACGACGGCATTGTCACCCGCATCAATTACTTGCTGAGCCATCTGGATCGCGCCTTGATGATGTCCGATCATGCCCTCGAGATAGAGCCGATCGAACTCACCGCCGCGAGCCGCTGCGAGCTGTTTCATCTGGGAGGCGGAAAGAATCCCGGACATCGACATGCCGTCACCCATCATGTCCGGCGCATGCGCCTGATCCAGCCAGGACTGCATCTGTTGGATCTCTGGCTCCTGCGCCGCTGCAATGGCGTCGGCCAGCTGCTGCACCCTCGGGCTGGCACCGTTGGTCGACGCCAGTTTCGACATCGCGACCGCTTGTGCATGGTGCGGAATCATCATGTCAAGGAACATGATGTCGGCATCCATCAAGGGGCCTGGGCTATCGACCATGTGGCTGTGATCCTCGGCGCCGTGGCTCATCAGTGAGCCAGCCTGCGAGGACGATCCCGGGGCCGGGCTAGCCGTTCCGCTAGCGCATGAAGTCGTGGTGACCACCATCGCACCAAGCAGCACAGCGGCACCCATGACCGCACCTCTGCGCATCGTCATCACATGCCCTTCCACGTGGCATCGAGCCCAGGCAGTCAGACCGGCTACTCCGAACCGGCGATCTCCACCGGCGGACTGTCGGGCAGTTCACCCTTGGGCATTGCGGTGAAGGTGAATGCCTCCTCGCCGCCCTCGGGTGCCACGTCGACGAGCACGATCGACCCCTTGGGGATGTCGCCGAAGAGCAACTGCTCGCTCAGCGGATCCTCGATATCGCGCTGGATGGTGCGACGCAGTGGCCGCGCACCCAGCGAGGAGTCGTAGCCGCGCTCGGCCAGTAGTTCCTTGGCCCCCGTCGTGAGCTCGATGCCCAGGTCTTGCTCCACCAGTCGCTTTTCCAGGCTCGCGACCATGAGGTCGACGATCTGGATGATCTCGTCCTTCGTGAGCTGGTGGAACACGATGACGTCGTCGATGCGGTTGAGGAACTCCGGTCGGAAGTGCTGCTTGAGCTCCTGCTGCACCTTGGCCTTCATGCGCTCGTAGGCCGAGTCACCCTCGTTCTCCGGGGCGAAGCCCAGGGACTGACCCTTCGACACGTCGCGGCTACCGAGGTTGGTCGTCATGATGATGACGGTGTTCTTGAAGTCGACCACGCGACCTTGAGCATCGGTGAGCCGGCCCTCTTCGAGCACCTGCAGCAGCGAGTTGAAGATGTCGGGGTGGGCCTTCTCGACCTCGTCAAAAAGCACGACCGAGAACGGACGGCGACGCACCTTCTCAGTGAGCTGCCCGCCCTCTTCATATCCGACGTAGCCGGGCGGTGAGCCGAACAGGCGCGATGCCGTGTGCCGCTCGGAGAACTCAGACATGTCGAGCGCGATGAGTGCGTCCTCGTCACCGAAGAGGAACTCCGCCAGTGCCTTGGAGAGCTCGGTCTTGCCCACGCCCGAAGGCCCGGCGAAGATGAAGGAGCCCGACGGACGCTTGGGGTCCTTGAGGCCTGCACGCGTACGACGGATCGACTTGGACAGGGCCTTGATCGCCTGCTCCTGGCCGATAACGCGCTTGTGCAACTCGTCCTCCATGCGCTGCAGGCGCGCAATGTCGTCGGCAGTGAGATCGCTGACCGGGATGCCGGTCATGAGTGCGAGCACTTCACCGATGAGACGCTCATCGACTTCAGCGACCACGTCGAGGTCGCCCGCCTTCCATTCGCGCTCGCGCTCAACCTTCTCGGCAATGAGCTTCTTCTCGGAGTCACGAAGTGACGCGGCCTTCTCGAAGTCCTGCGAATCGATCGCGGACTCCTTCTCGCGACGCACGTTGGCAATGCGATCGTCGAACTCACGAAGATCCGGCGGGGCAGTCATGCGTCGAATGCGCAGGCGTGAGCCGGCCTCGTCGATGAGGTCGATCGCCTTGTCGGGAAGCTGGCGGTCCGAGATGTAGCGATCCGACAGGCGAGCCGCTGCCTCAAGGGCACCGTCGGTAATAGATACGCGGTGGTGGGTCTCGTAGCGATCGCGCAGTCCGCGCAGGATTTCGACGGTATGCGCAACGTCGGGTGCCGCGACCTGGATGGGCGCAAAGCGACGCTCGAGGGCTGCGTCCTTCTCGACATACTTGCGGTACTCGTCAAGAGTCGTGGCGCCGATGGTCTGGAGCTCACCGCGCGCGAGCATCGGCTTGAGGATGCTCGCGGCGTCGATCGCACCTTCGGCCGCACCTGCGCCGACCAGCGTGTGCAACTCATCGATGAACAGGATGATGTCGCCGCGCGTGCGGATCTCCTTGAGCACCTTCTTCAGGCGCTCCTCGAAATCACCGCGGTAGCGGCTGCCGGCGACGAGAGCACCGAGGTCAAGGGTGTAGAGCTGCTTGTCCTTGAGGGTCTCGGGCACCTCGCCCTTGATGATGTTCTGTGCAAGGCCTTCGACGATGGCGGTCTTGCCGACGCCGGGCTCGCCGATGAGCACGGGGTTGTTCTTGGTGCGACGCGACAGCACCTGCATGACGCGCTCGATCTCTTTCTCGCGGCCGATGACCGGATCAAGCTTGCCCTCGCGCGCAGCGGCAGTGAGATTGCGGCCGAACTGGTCGAGCACGAGAGATGTCGACGGAGTGCCCTCGGCCGGTCCGCCCGCGGTGGCCGGCTCCTTGCCCGGGTATCCGGAGAGGAGCTGGATGACCTGCTGGCGCACGCGATTGAGGTCGGCGCCGAGCTTGACGAGCACCTGAGCGGCAACACCCTCGCCCTCGCGGATGAGTCCCAGCAGGATGTGCTCGGTGCCGATGTAGTTGTGGCCCAACTGCAGCGCTTCGCGCAGGGACAGTTCGAGCACCTTCTTGGCGCGCGGAGTGAAGGGAATGTGTCCGCTGGGCGCCTGCTGGCCCTGGCCAATGATCTCCTCGACCTGCTGGCGCACGGCCTCAAGCGAAATGCCCAGACTTTCGAGCGCCTTGGCGGCGACGCCTTCGCCCTCATGGATGAGGCCGAGCAGGATGTGCTCGGTGCCGATGTAGTTGTGATTGAGCATGCGCGCCTCTTCTTGCGCGAGCACCACAACCCGGCGAGCCCGGTCGGTAAACCTCTCGAACATGCCTCACTCCGTCCTTCAGCCTGAGATCCCATGGTAGTCGGGGATGGTGACGTGGGCTCTCTCGTACTGGAGCCAACGGCCCGGCCGTCCCCCGCCTTCCCCGTGGCTGTACGCCAACCGCGAACAACGGTCAGCCGACGATGCGGGCCCCGGGCACGGGACCGTCGGCCCGTTTGACCGTGCGGCATACGTCAGCGCTGGTCAGCGAGACCGCTAGATCGAGGGCATGTTCGGGGTCCCGAGCCAGCAACGCGCAGGTTGGGCCACTTCCCGACACGATCGCGCCCAGAGCCCCGAGGTCCTCGGCAACAGCAAGCACCCGACCCAGGCCGGACCGCAAACTGACGGCTGCCTGCTGCAGATCGTTGCTCAAAGCCTTGCCCAGAAGCACCGGGTCACCTGCGCGCAAGGACTGCATCAGCAGCTCCGACACATAGGGCGCTGACACGTTGCGTCCTTCGCGCAGCCGATCGCACTCGCGATACACCGCGGGAGTGGACAGTCCGCCTTCCGCCAGCGCGAACACCCACGAGAAGGTGCCGCGCGCGAGGACGGGCGTCAGGCGCTCGCCTCGTCCGACCCCGATCGCCGTCCCACCGTGCAATGCGAACGGCACGTCCGATCCCAACGTGGCGGCAATCGCGTCGAGTTCCTCCTTAGGGGTATTCAGCCGCCACAAGGCATCACAGGCGACGAGTGCTCCGGCCGCGTCAGCACTGCCTCCGGCCATGCCACCGGCGATCGGAATGTTCTTACGAACATGCATAGTGACGGATGGCTCGACGCCAGCGTGCATGGCCAAGGCACGTGCTGCGCGCACCGCAAGATTGGTGTCGTCGACCGGCAGGGTCTCGGAGTTCTCACCCGACATCGTCAAGCGAACCCCGGGTTCGTCAGACGCGCGCACAGTGACTTCGTCGAACAGGCTTACGGCTTGGAACACGGTGCCAAGTTCGTGGTACCCGTCCTCACCCAGTGGACCGACCGAGAGCTGCAGATTCACCTTTGCTGGTACGCGAACGGTGACCGAGTCCGAAGCCATCCCCGCAGGCTAGGCGGTCGGAGCGCTAGACGCGCGATCGTGCAGCGCATCGGCGATGCGCACGAAATCCAGTAGATCGAGCATCTCGCCGCGAAGCCCCGAGTCCACACCCGCAGCCTGCAGAATCTCGCCCGCTTGAGTGGCACCGCCTGCCACACCGGCAAGTGCGCTGCGCAGAGTCTTGCGTCGCTGACCGAACGCGGCATCCACCACGGAGAACACGGCCGACCGACCCGCGCGACTCACCGGCGGTTCGTGCCGAACAAGGCGCACTAGCCCGGAATCCACATGCGGCACCGGCCAGAAGACCTGCGTACCGATCGATCCGGCCGCGCTCACCTCTCCATACCAGCGAGCCTTGACGCTGGGCACGCCATAGACCCGACTCCCCGGGCCTGCCACCAGGCGATCAGCGACTTCCTTTTGGACCATGACGAGAACGGTGCGCAAGGTGGGGAAGATCTCAAGCAGGTGAAGCACCACGGGCACCGCAACGTTGTACGGGAGGTTGGCCACCAAGGCCGAGGGTGCGCGGTCTCGCAGGGCTGCCACCTCTGCGTTATCGAGATGCAAAGCATCGGCTTGCAGCACAGCGAGACGATCCGCGAACTCAGGGGCATGCCCCTGCACCGTCTGCGGAAGCGTGGTCGCGAGAACCGGATCGATCTCGATGGCGACCACCGAGGCGCAATGCGGCAGTAACGCAAGAGTGAGGGACCCAAGACCGGGACCTACCTCCAGAACGACATCATCGGCCGCAAGATCGGCCGCACGCACAATGCGTTCGACCGTGTTGGGGTCGGTGACGAAGTTCTGGCCCCACTTCTTGGTGGGTCGAATTCCCAGCGCCGCGACCAATGCGCGGATGTCGCCGCCGCCCAGAAGACCAGCCACTACCAGTCCCCGAAGGCCCGCAGCGTGTTGGCGGTGAGCTGTGTGCACATGTCGAGCTCACTGACGCCACGTTCGCTCGCCATTCCGCGCACTGTGAACGGCATGAGCCATGACGCATTGGGCTTGCCGCGGTGCGGTACCGGCGTGAGGTACGGCGCATCGGTCTCGACAAGCACTAGGTCATCAGGCACCACACGAAGTGCCTCGCGCAAACTGTCGTTGTTCTTGTACGTCACGACTCCGGCAAAGGACATGAACCATCCGCGCTCGGCACAATGGCGCGCCATTGCTGCATCACCAGAGAAACAATGGAACACCACGCGCTCGGGGGCACCCTCGTCATCGAGGATGCGCAGCACATCGTCGTGCGAGTCACGATCGTGAATGACCAGAGTTTTGTCGACCTGTTTGGCCAGGCGAATGTGCCAGCGAAACGACTCCTGTTGCACCGCGCGGCCGTCGTCGCCGGTGCGGAAGTAATCCAGCCCGGTCTCTCCCACCGCGCGCACGACTGGATCGCCCGCGAGTTCGGCGATAGCGGCCCACGCCTGATCTAGTGCCGCACGACCGTCGCGCTCCACGATGCGCGGCGGCTCATTGGGGTGCAACGCGACTCCGGCGACAACCGAGGGGCGTGTCCGCGCGAACTCGACGGACTTACGGGCAGAGTCGACGTCGCATCCGATCTGAACCACTCGGGTGACACCCACCTGCGCAGCGGCCTCGAGGATCGCATCCGCATCAGGCAGCATCTCGCCGTGCAGGTCCGTGTCGTGCACATCAAGGTGCGTGTGCGAATCAATGACGGTGCCGGCCAGTGGCTCGGGCGCTTGCGGGGCGTCCGCATCGCCCGGAACTCGAGAACGCGGACTCACGCCGACTCGGGATCCTCAAGGCGCGGAAAAAGTCCCTCGCCCTTGGTGATGCGCGTGCCAGCGGGCAATTGACCCCAGCGAGCCACGTCGGCGATGCGCTGATCAGCCAACGGTCCCAGTTGCTCCGCCGCACCGAGTTGCTCCCACAGAGACGCCATCGCTTTCGGCATCACCGGGTTGTAGAGCACCGCCACAGCACGGAGTGATTCACAGATGGTGTGCAGCACGACACCGAGTCGAGCTCGGTTGGCCTCATCCTTTGCCAGTACCCACGGCTCCTGCTCGGTGACGTAGCCGTTGACGAGATCGATGAACTCCTTGACGGCCGTGATGCCGGTGGAGAAGTCGAGTGCGCCCATGGCGTCGTCAGCGGTCTGCACGACGCGCGCAAGTGTGTCGACAAGGACGCGTTCGGCAGCAGAGAGGTCGTGCGCGGCGGGAAGCTCGCCGTCGAAGTAGCGGCCGACCATGGCGGTCGCCCGCGAGGCCAGATTGCCCAGACCGTTGGCGAGCTCCGCGGTGTAACGCGCCGACATGTCCTCCCACGAGAACGACCCATCCTGACCGAACTGGATCGCGCGCAGGAAGTAGTAGCGGAAGGCGTCGGAGCCGAAGTGGTCGATGATCTGCGACGGTGCGATGCCGGTGAGCTTGGACTTGCTCATCTTCTCGCCGCCGACCAGCAGCCAGCCGTGGGCAAACACCTTGTGCGGAAGGTCGATGCCCGCCGCCATCAGCATCGCCGGCCAGTAGACCGCATGAAATCGCAGGATGTCCTTGCCCACCAGATGCACGTCTGCAGGCCACGTCTGCTCGAACTGCTTGGCATCGGCAGAGCCCGGCTCAGCGCCGTAGCCCACGGCCGTGGCGTAGTTCAGCAGAGCGTCGAACCACACGTAGATGACCTGCGAGGTGTCCCACGGAAGCGGAATGCCCCACGACACACTCGATCGCGACATCGAGATGTCGGTAAGGCCTTGCTTGATGAACGACATCACCTCGTTATACGCACTGCGCGGCTGCACCGCATCGGGGTTCGCTTCGTAGTGCGCGATGAGTCGATCTTGAAAGGCCGACAACTGGAAGAACCAGTTCTGCTCCTGAAGCTCCTCAACCGGCCGGCCGTGCACCGGGCACAGACGCTGACCTGTGAGTTCGCCCTCACCGTCGACGAGATCGCCCGCGAGTTTGAACTCCTCGCACCCCACGCAGTAAGGACCTTCATAGACAGAGGAGTAGACGAAGCCGTTGTCGCGAACCGCCTCCCAGAAGCGCTGTACGCGTTCCTTGTGCCGCGGCTCGGTGGTGCGAATGAAGTCGTCGTTCGCCGCGTCGATGGTCTCAAGCACCGGGCGCCACGAGTCAGTGACTAGGCGGTCGACCCACTGCTGCGGGGTGACGCCGCCCCCATCGGCCGCGCGCTGCACCTTGGTGCCGTGCTCGTCGACTCCGGTCAGGAACCAGACCTGCTCACCGCGCTGGCGATGCCACCGCGTCAGAACGTCGCCGGCGGTGGATGTGTAGGCGTGGCCGATGTGCGGAGCATCGTTGACGTAATAAATCGGCGTCGTGACGTAGAAAGCCTTATCGCCGGACATGTGACCGATCCTACGGTTGCGCGTGCTTGGCCTGGACGACCGCGTCGTAGACATCACGTCGTGGCACACCCGCGGACTTGGCCACCTGCGCGATCGCGTCTTTGCGTGTCTGGCCGTCGCACTCCAGCTCGGCGACAGCACCAACCCAATCCTCGGCGGTCACCAGGCCCGCGGCGGCTCGACGCTCCTCCTGCGAGGCGCCAGCAACGACGACCGTGAGTTCGCCACGCACCTCGCCTCGAGCCCACATGGCAAGATCTGACAACGGACCCCGGCGCACTTCTTCGTAAGTCTTGGTGAGTTCGCGACACACGGCCGCGTGGCGGTCGGGGCCGAATGCCGTCACGAGGTCTTCCACCATCGCTGCGATGCGATGCGGTGCCTCGAAGAACACCATCGTCCGTGGCTCTGCCGCGAGCTCGGCGAGCCGAGTGGCGCGCTCTCCGCCGCGACGCGGAAGAAAACCTTCGAAGCAGAATCGATCAACGGGAAGTCCACTCACCGCTAGCGCGGTGAGGACTGCCGACGGACCCGGCAGAACGGACACGACCACGCCGCGTTCCACCGCACGGGACACCAGCCGAAAACCCGGATCGCTGACCGACGGCATCCCCGCATCGGTGATCACCAGCACTGTCGCGCCCTCAAGTGCCGCAGCGACAAGTTCTTCCGACCGCTCACGTTCGACGGAGTCAAAGAAGGAGACCATCCGCGCGTTCGTGGTGATCCCGAGGTCTGCCAAGAGCCTGTGGGCGCGTCGCGTGTCTTCGGCGGCGATCACGTCCGCGGTGGCCAGCGCCTCACGAAGTCGAGCCGACGCGTCACCGGGGTTGCCCAGTGGCGTGGCCGCCAACAGGACACGGCCCGGAGTCGAGGTCATGGGGGCATCCTGACAGCGCGCCTACGATGACCGCGTGACCACGTCGCTGACATTGCCTCCGGTGCCGCGGCGTGACGTGGCTTCCCTGCCCCAACGCCTGGTTCCGCGCATGCCCAGCAGCGGCTGGCGGGGCTGGCTGGGGCCCATCGTGGTCACCATCATCGGCGGAATTCTGCGTTTCGTCAGTCTAGGTCGACCGCACGACATCATGTTCGACGAGACGTACTACCCCAAGGACGCGCTCTCCTACCTGCAGTTCGGCGTTGAGCGCACCTTCATCGACAAGGCCAACGACGTCATCCTCGGCTCGGACGGCAACTGGCAGGCGCTCAACCTGTTCAAGAACTCCGCAGAGTTCGTCGTGCATCCACCGGTCGGAAAGTGGTTCATCGCCGCAGGTGAGTGGATCTTTGGCGCAACCCCGTTCGGCTGGCGATTCGTCGTGGCGGTACTGGGCACCCTGTCGATTCTCATGTGCGCGCGTATCGCGCGACGCCTCACTCGATCGGACATCGTCGGAACCATCGCCGGTTTGCTTCTGGCACTCGACGGTATGCACCTGGTGCTCAGTCGCACCGGCCTTCTCGACATGGTCCTGATGTTCTGGGTGCTGGCCGCCTTCGGCTTCCTGATCATTGACCGCGACCGCACGCGCGGTCGTCTCGCAAGGATGGTCACGCAGTCAGGCCTCACGAAGACGGCAACTGTCTGGGGGCCACGACTCGGTGTTCGCCCTTACCGATGGGCCGCAGCCGTGTCCCTCGGCCTGGCCTGCGGCGTCAAGTGGTCCGGCCTGTGGTTCCTGGCGTTCTTCGCGATCATGACCGTGGTGTGGGACGTCAGCGCGCGACGCGCTGTGGGTGTGCAGCGGCCGTGGGCGGCCACCCTGCTGCGCGATGCGCCACTCGCTGCGGCGTCATTTCTCGCCATCGCCGCAGTTACCTACCTGATCTCCTGGACGGGCTGGTTCTTGTCAGACCTGGGCTACGACCGCACGTGGGCCACGGGCGACTCGATCATTCCCGCCGCTCTGCGAAGCCTCTGGCACTACCACGCAGAGGCGTGGAACTTTCATGTCAATCTCGACAGCGGCCATGCCTACGCGAGCAACGCATTGTCCTGGCCGGTGCAAGCGCGACCCACAGCGTTCTTCTGGCATGCGGTGGAAGACGGCAGCGAAGGCTGCTCCACCAAGCACTGCGCAGCCGAGGTGCTGGCGCTCGGAAATCCGATCATCTGGTGGGCGGCTATCGGCGCAGTCCTGCATCAGGCCTGGCGGTGGATCGGCCGTCGCGATTGGCGCTCGGGTGCCGTGCTGGTGGGCATCATGGCCGGGTGGCTGCCGTGGCTGCTATATCTCAACCGCACCATCTTCACGTTCTATGTCGTGGCATTTGTGCCGTTCATTGCGATGGCGTTGGCCATGACCCTTGGCAGCGTGCTTGGGCCCGTTGACGCACCGATGGCTCGCAGGCGAAACGGCGCATTGGCCGTCGGAGCTTTTCTCATTCTGGTGGTCGCCGCCGCGTGGTGGTTCTATCCGGTGTGGACCGGCATCCTGCTGCCATATGACCAGTGGCAACTGCGCATGTGGTCGCCTACCTGGATCTAGCCCATCAAGACTGAACCGACCCTGTGAGGGCGAACCCCCCGGACACAGTGGGTGGAGCTGAGGGGATTCGAACCCCTGACCCCCTCGTTGCGAACGAGGTGCGCTACCAACTGCGCTACAGCCCCAAAAGTGCACGCAAGCGTAGCAAGGGACCCCGGAGGGGCCGAATCCGCTGAAAGTTAGGCGCTGGCAGCGCGACCCGGGCGTACGACCGGGATCTCTGCGGTGATCAGGTCGTCGTAGACGGCCGGAGGGTCGGCCGCATGAATCTCATCGACCGGACGACGAAGCGTGCGAGCTGTTTCGACCATCGCTGAACCGGTCCACTCGCCGGGACGGGAGCGATCAATTTTGCGCGGAACTTCGGTGGCGCGCGGTGCATTGACATATGTCGGCAGTGTGGTGGGAACTGCCGACCACGAATCTGCATTCGTGTCCTGCCACGCGTCCCACGACTCCCACTCGTCTTGCGCGGCGGCCGGCTGCGCGCCAACGGGCTGGCGCTGGTAGCGGGGCTCAGCGACCTCGCGTTGCACGCTGGGACGGGCCTCACGACTGTCACGGCGAGCACCCGCGGTCATCACCGCCGCGACGATGAATGCGCCCAGCGGGAGTGCCGCAAGAATCGGGAGCCACTTGGGCAGGACAGAAACGACAGCCAGGATCAGTGACATCAGCAGGCCGAGCGTCAAGACACCGATGACAATGGCCCGACGGGTCGCCGCAGTTTGGCGAATGAGCTCACGCTCATACTCGGGATCTAGGTCATACGACCGGTCATATGGACTCGGCATGAACCTCTCCTGGCCGCGGCTTGTAACTGGTACGGCCATCTCTAGCACAGAGTTACCACTATTTCGGGTAGCGAGCGTCTTCATCGCCGAGGTAAATCGTGCGGAAGACCGCTTCTCGCTGACCTGATCGTGACGTCGCAACCACATCGGGATAAGGACCACAGCCCACAAGGCGATGATCACGATGTAGATCAAGCCTGTCACGCACGCAACGGTAAGGCGATATGTCCGTGTTTCGCGGGAGGCTGATGTGAAAGAAGATACGGCGTGTCGAAAATGTCCGACTCGGGCTGAGCTATGTCGGGCGCTGACCTGTCAATCGATCAAGGTAGCCATCGACCTTGGTGCCGGATCCCACGGCTGAATCCGCAACGGAATCCGCCACGAAGATCACGTGGTCACGCCAATCACCATCAATATGCAGGAAGGCGGGGCGGTCGCCTTCCCGACGCAGCCCAAGCTTGTCCGCCACACGCAGTGACGACGCATTCTCCGGACGAATGCTGACCTCCACCCGGTGCAGGTGCAAGACATCGAGGCAGTAGTCAAGGGCCATCGCGACGGCGATCGGCATGATGCCTCGTCCGGCGACGGCAGAGTCGATCCAGTAGCCGACATGAGCGCTTCGAGCAGACCCCCACGCAATCCCGCCCACTGTGACCTGGCCTACCAATCGATTCTGATAGGTCAGAGCCCACGGCAGGGTGCGTAGTTCGCGTGCTTCTCGCCGCAACCGCCGCACCATGGCACCGAACGTCGGCACCATGTCGGCGTCGTGAGCCGCCTGGGGTGGAAGCGTCGCCTCCCAAGGCTGCAGCCAATCGGTGTTGCGCCTTCTGACCTCGCGCCATCGCGCCGCGTCACGCTGCCTCAGCGGCCGCAAGCTCACATCACCATGGGTGAGTGTGACCGGCCACGGACGAGTCACGAGGACATGAAGGACGCCAGCCACTCCCGAAGAGGAGGACCAAGGTCGTCCCGCTCGCACGCAAGTGTGATGACGGCCTGGAGGTATGACAGCCGATCGCCGGTGTCGTATCGGCGACCTGTGAAGACAAGTCCGTGGACACCGCCGCCCTCGCTCGCCGGCATCGCCGCAAGAGTGCGAAGAGCATCGGTCAGTTGGATTTCGCCACCACGTCCCGGCTTCGTGGATGCGAGAACTGCGAACACTGCCGGGTCGAGCAGATAGCGGCCGATGATGGCCAAGTCGCTGGGTGCTGCAGCCGCGTCGGGCTTCTCGATCAGGTCGGTCACCGCCATCACCGAAGGATCATCGGTGGGCGAGACAGCTGCGCATCCGTACAGGGAGATCTGATCGCGCGGCACCTGCATCAGACAGATGACCGAGCCGCCGTAACGGGCACGTACCTCGGCCATGGCCGGGAGCACCGGATCACGCGGATCAATGAGGTCATCGCCGAGCAGCACAGCAAAGGCTTCGTTGCCGATGTGATTCTCGGCGACGAGCACCGCATGGCCCAGGCCCAGCGGGTCGCCCTGGCGCACATAGTGGATGCGCGCAAGATCGGTTGATTCGGTGACCTTCTGCAACCGGGCCAAATCTCCCTTGGCCTGCAAGACGTGCTCTAGCTCAAGATTGCGGTCGAAGTGATCCTCCAGCGGTCGCTTGCTGCGACCGGTGATGAACAGCACGTCCTCGTACCCTGCCGCGACAGCCTCTTCGACCACGTACTGGATCGCCGGCTTGTCCACGACGGGCAGCATCTCTTTGGGGGTGGACTTGGTGGCCGGCAGAAAGCGCGTGCCAAGACCTGCGGCCGGAATCACGGCCTTGCGCACGGGAGCAACCATGCGGCGACCCTACGGGACAAGATGGTGCCGTGGTCGATGACTTCCCCGACAGCACCAAGGCCGGGCTGCGCTCACGGATCCGGGCCGCTCGCCTCGCCCGGGCGGAGGACGCGCGCACCACTTCGGCTCTTGCGCTCGCCGAGCACGTGCTGGCACTCCCCGAGGTCATGACGGCCGCGACAGTTGCGCTCTACATGTCCTTGCCCACCGAACCGGGGACTGCTCCGTTGTTGGATGCGCTCCTCGACGCCGGTCGCAATGTCCTGCTTCCAGGTGTCTTCGGGGAATCGTTGATCTGGACGCGTGTCACGCGAGCGACGCAATTCGCGCCGGGTGCCTACGGGATCGACGAGCCGATCTCCGATGACCACGTGGACCTGTCCCTCGCCGACGTGATCGTGGTACCCGCTTTGGCGGTCGACTTGCACGGAGTACGCCTAGGCCAGGGCGGCGGTTTCTACGACAGAGCGCTGGCGCAACTCGACCGCCCGACCATTGCCTTGGTGTTTGACGATGAGGTGTTTGACGATGAGGTGGTCGACAGTGCTGCAGGCAATGGCGTGCCACGACAGGCGCATGATTGTCGAGTCGACGTCATTGTCACGCCTCAGCGGACCTTGCGGATTAGTTAGCTCCAGCCAGACGCCACGCGACCCAGAATGCCGCGACACATGTGATCGGCATAGCGGCGATGGTCCACAACCACGTTGATCTTGACATCATGCGAAGCGAATGAGCTCTCCAGGCAAAGCCGGAAAAGGTGGTGAAGGTTCCGCAGAAGCCGGCCAGCAGCAGTGCGCGCAGATCTCCCGTAGTTGTGGCAAGGACGACACCCGCAATAAGTGACCCCGTCACGTTCACCACCAGCAGGCCCCACGCGAATTCATGCCACCGGTGGTGCCGCATGCGCGAGGTAACCGACGTCTCGACGAGGTAGCGCAACGGTGCACCCACCGCGGCACCCGCGATCACAGCGATCCACATCATGGGACGGTCTGCATCACGAACTCACTCGCCGTAATCGTGGACCCCACGCGGCACCGAGCTCCACAGCGACCAGACCGCCCACCATGGTCAGCGCCAGATACACCAGAGCCTGGACCACGTGACCGGCGTCGAGCAGCGTCCCCGTTTGCAAGGCGAAAGCCGAGAAGGTGGTGAATCCTCCGAGGACACCGACGATGACCACCGGCCGCACCCATGAGCGCATCTCCACCACGGTGGTGGCCACCAGGCCGATAGCCAGCGCGCCGACCACATTGATGATGAGCGTCACCCAGGGAACACCCTCGTTCCACGGCAGGGCCTGGTCGAGTCCGAACCGCGCCAGAGATCCGACAGCCCCGCCGAGAGCAATCTGAAGGAGGCGCACGCCTTGACCGTAGGGGTGGATTGGACGTTCGCCGTGGAGGTGGGCACAATTAGCACTCGCCCAACCAGAGTGCCAGCCCCGGGGCGGACGGACCAAGGAGCACCATGCCCACCTACGAGTACACCTGCTCGTCTTGCGGCACCAACCACGAGATCGTGCAGTCCATGTCGGACCCCACGCTGACCGTGTGTCCGTCGTGCGGCCAAGAGTCACTCCGAAAGCTGTTCTCCGGTGTCGGGGTCGTATTCAAGGGCTCTGGCTTCTACCGCACGGACTCGCGCAAGTCCGACTCCTCGAGCACGCCGAGCTCATCCGGCTCGTCTTCCGGCTCGAGCGGCGCCTCGAGCGGCGGCTCGGGCGGCGCCTCGACACCCTCGACACCCGCAACCACCTCGTCGCCTTCGACCTCCTCGACCAGCACCAGCTCCTCCTCGGGAAGTTCTTCGACCGGGAGTTCAGGCAGCTGACCTGTGGATAGCCGGTCGCGCACCCACGGCTGCGCGACCTAACGTCCGCTCGTGCATCATCTCCGCGACACCATCCGCCAATTCCTGCATCGTCGTCGCCGTTTTGTTGCAGCCTGCTGCGCCGCACTCGCCGTCGTGCTCGTGTGGGGGTCGCGTACACAATCCGGGCCAGCTGAGTCACTCACCCGCGACATACGGCCAGGCGAGAATGTGATTCCGGCGCAGGTGTCTGGTGCTGCGTCGCTGCGTGTCGGTGACGTGCTCGATCTCGCGTCCGCAACCGATGATGCCCCAGCGCACGTGGTCGCACATGCCGCGCGCGTGCTCGAACTTCCCGCGGACAGCGGGTGGGCCGGTAGCAGCGGATCCACCATTGTCATCGCGGTTGCCGAGGGTGACGCCCTGTCGGTCATCACCGCGTCAGCGGCTGGTCAACTCATTCCGATCGTGCACGGCAGTTGACGACGTTGTCTAGCGATGCATGAAGGCCGACACGACGGCCATGATGATCGGCGCGCACACCAATGCGGGCAGCAGGTCCGCGACCGGCACCGCCTTGATACGCAGCAATCGCAGTGCCACACCGATCAAGATCAGGCCACCGGTCACCGAGATGATGAGGATGTAGGGCTCGGGGATCACCTGTCCGACGAAGAACCCCACAAGAGTGAACGCTCCTTGCACGACCCCTACCGTCAACGCCGACAGCGCAACACCCCACCCGAGTGCTGCCGCGAAAGCGATCGACGCGACGAGGTCGAGCGAGGATTTGAGCACCAGTTGGTCGATGCCGTGTCCCAGCCCATCACTGATCGAGCCC
>Ga0304728_1001584_pt1 | contig 15835 bp, 10 predicted proteins | sample C_130625_MF_Meta_FD_190476 | JGI IMG/M metagenome (GOLD analysis project Ga0304728, IMG submission 190476) | Freshwater microbial communities from Lake Croche, Canada to study carbon cycling - C_130625_MF_MetaG (v2) (version 2) | ecosystem: Environmental > Aquatic > Freshwater > Lake | place... | reverse complement strand
ATAAATCAGCATTAGGCGGTGCATCCAATGAAGAAGATGAAAAATTCTTTGAAAAAATAAAACGAAATGTTCTCAAAGAAATAATCGTAGATAAATCTATATGAAAGTATATAGGTATCTACATTATAGTAGAATAATTTTATGAATGAAAAGTAAAAATTTTTCATTCATACTCGAAAAAAAATTCCCAAAAAAAGTCGGGAGGGTTGTGTAAAAAAGGACATTTATAAATGTCCAATTTTTGAAAATCCTTTTAAGGAATTTTATAAAAAAATACAAAATTTCATTTTAAAGCATAATGCAGTATATTCAATAAAAAGAATTAATTACACCAATGCATAATATTTTTATAAAAAAAATTGCGGATTCCGGCGACTTTTTTTTTATTTCCATAATTTAGGAAAAAATGGAAATAAAAATCATTCAAAAAAGTCGCCAAACATTTCATTGTGAAAAATGTGACTATTATGCAAATAAAAATTCAGATTATGAAAAACATCTTTCTACCCGAAAACATAATTCGGCGATAAATATCGCAGGAATGGAAATAAATGGAAATAAAAATCCTGCAAAAAAGTCGCCGGAATCAAATTATTCCTGTGAAAAATGTAATTTTTATACGACAAATATAAGTAATTATAATGCACATTTATTGACAAAAAAACATACATCAAATATATCTGATGAACCAGCAAATCCTAAAAATTATAATTGTAAAACTTGTAATAAAGAGTTTTTGAATCCTAGTGGTTTATGGAAACATAATAAAAAGTGTCAAAGTAAAGAAGAAGTCAAAGATAGCCAGAATAATTTAACTAATGAGATGATATTCGAAGTTCTCAAAAATAGTAAAGAATTACAGAATTTTCTTATGGAACAAAATAATAAATTAATGGAACAACATACTGTTAGTATGGAACAAAATAATAAATTAATGGAAATTGTAAAAACAAACTCAGGTAGTATAAATAATTCTAATAATAATTCTAATAATACTACGAATAATCAATTCAATCTACAATTTTTTCTGAATGAAACTTGTAAGGATGCTATGAATATACAAGATTTTGTAAATTCTCTTCAATTAACCACTCAAGATTTCGAGAACACAGGGAAAGTCGGATTCATTGAAGGTATTACTCAAATTATAATTAATAGACTGAATAGTGTGGATACTACAAAAAGACCTATGCATTGTACTGATGTTAAGAGAGAAACATTGTATATCAAAGATGATAATGTATGGAATAAAGAAGATGATAATAAGAGCAAGTTTCGTAAAGTGGTAAACCAAGTGGCGAATAAGAACTTACAGCAACTATCTAATTGGAAACAAGAACATCCGGATTGTGTTACTTTGGATTCTAATGAGAACATAGAATATAGAAAATATTATAAATCAGCATTAGGCGGTGCATCCAATGAAGAAGATGAAAAATTCTTTGAAAAAATAAAACGAAATGTTCTCAAAGAAATAATCGTAGATAAATCTACATAAAGTTCTCCATATAGTATAAGTATTTGTAAATAATATCAAAAATGTCGAGAACATTTGAACCAATTTTATTCGATGTTACTTTAAGAGATGGATTACAAACCGAATCTATAGACCATTATCCAACAGAAAAGAAAAAGGAAATATTTCATCATATATTGAGAACCTATAATCCACCAAATATAGAAATAGGTTCTCTCGTAAATCCAAAAATATTACCCATTATGCGTGATTCGATAGAATTGTTTCATTATGCACAGCAAAATACCCGAAATAATATCTATGTTCTCGTTCCATCGATAAATAAATTAGAATACGCCATCGAAAATAAGATAAAAAATCTGTCTTTTATTACTTCCGTTTCTGACTCGTTCCAAATAAAAAACACAAATAAATCGTTGATACAAACGAAAAAAGAATTTATTTCTATTTTCCAAAGAATAAATCGAGAACCTTATCATTTTCATAATAAAAAATTATATATTTCGTGTATCAATAAATGTCCAATCATAGGAAAAATCGAGAACGATGTAATAGTAAGAGAGATTTTGTATTATTTCGAGAACTTTGAGTTTGATGAATTATGTATTTCGGATACTTGTGGACAATTAGAATATGAAAATTTCATATATATATTAAAAAAGTGTATGATTTTAGGTATTCCAGAGTCAATGTTCTCAATTCATTTACATGTATCTGAAAAAAATATCGAGAACATTGAGAAAATACTAATGTTTTCATTTGATAATAACATACATAAATTTGATGTTTCTTGTATAAACAGTGGCGGTTGTTCAGTTACAATGAATCCCGATGAAACTAATCAAAATTTATCATATGATTTGTTTTATAAAATACTTAAAAAATATCGAAATCGAGAACCTGATATAATTTCTAAGGATAATATATAATGGATTCTATTGCACTTAAACAAGAACGACACCCAAAATATGGTAAATATGATAATGTAAAGGAAGAAGTAAATTCATCACTGGTCGAAGAAGAACCACAAATTGCTATCCAAGAACCAACTCAAGAACCTATGGATTTAGTAAAAGAAGATATGCCTGAAAATATTACATTAGATGAAGAACCAAATGAAACAGTAGATGAAAAGCCGCTACCACCAGTCGTACCAGTAATTCGTGAAAATGAACCTGTATCAGAACCAGTATTATTGGTAGAAAAACCAAAAACAAGAAGAAGAAAATCATCGAAAAGCAAGTCCGTAACACAAAAGAAAAAAAAGAGATGTAAAAAAGGTTCTCGTAGAAGTAGAAAAACAAAGCGTTGTAGAAGAAAATGCGAACCAGGATATAAAAAAAATAAGTCGAATCGTTGTGTAAAGGCCTAAGTACATAAATTAGGATAAGAATAATCATTATTTTCTAATGAATCAGTATTCGCCCAAGGAATCATATTATTTCCATTTTCTTTCCATACGGTTTCGGCTTTTTCTGAGAACGTGATTTTTATTTTTTTATTGGACCTTTCCATATAAATAGGAATATATGAATATAAATTTTGTTTTGCAAGTTTATGTAATCCATTATCAGAATTATACAGGTTGGTTGTTTCATATGGGTCATCGATTAAGTCGAATAACCAATATGTAAAAACACCAGTGACAAATTGTTGAGCACAACGTTTATCAGAATCAATACTATCATCATCTAGCTCAGTATCGGTATGAAACCAACCACCATATTCCGCATCATTATAAGTATGCATTAATTTATACTTACTATCACGAATAGCAAAAGACCCATTACGCCAAATATTGAAATTATAATCTGTAATATCAGCATACACATTATAAAGTAATGTAGTTCTCGGAGTAGATGTTCCTTTCCAACCGTCGATTTGATTAATACCATCTAATTTATACTCGTCTGATGGTGTATAAACAATATTAGCCAGAGCTAATATGGTGGGAAACCAATCGGAAATATGCATTAAACCTGTAAAATTGGTACCGGAATTGGATAAAAGGGGGCTATAAATGAAAGAATCGACTTTAATACCACCTTCGAATAAAGCACCTTTAGAACCACGTAGAGGTCCATTTCTACCACCACCATACCAACAACCACCGTTATCAGACATAAATATGATGTATGTGTTATCTATTATACCTTTATTGGTGAGAGCATCATATATTTGTCCAACACCTTTATCTAATAAATAAAGAGATTTTACATATTCTTGTCGAATATCACCAATAATAGTTTTATGTATTGTTTCTAGAATCGTGGGTTCTTCATCAAAATAGGAATCGGGTATTCCAGTATCAAATTTACCGTGGTCTATAAAAGGGTCGTGAACAGCTTGATAAGCCATATATAAAAACAATGGGTCACTCGTATCGTGATTTTCAATTATATTTATAGCTTTATTGGTATAAAAGATGGTCGAATAATTATGTTTATCAGAGCCCGTATAAGGAGCATAACAAGTGGTATTGGATTCAATAAAATCAGAATGTTCTGCATAATCAGGTGATTTTTTCGACCAATAATAATTTTCACCATTGGAATAACCAGTCCAGCTATCAAAACCACGTGCAGTGGGTAGAAATAATGGTGAGAAATAGCCGAGATGCCATTTACCTAACATATGAGTAACATATGAATTATCTTTGAGAACTTCTGGTAAAGTGGTTTCTTCGAGAGGCATACCCCATTCAGCGATAGCAGATACCATACCATATTGCATACCGATGGATAAAGGGTATCTACCAGTAAGTAAAGAAGCACGGCTGGGAGTACAAACTTCTTGAGCATAGAAATTATTCATAATGATACCTTGTTTAGCGAGTGAAGATAGATGAGGTGTAGCAAAAGCGACATCACTAGATGTATAACCGATAGAATTCCAAGATAAATCATCGGCTAATATTATAATAAAATTCGGTTTGGTACGTGTGGTGGTTGATTTATATGTAAACGATTGTATAAGTGTAGAAACATAATGTGAGCTATTATGAGAGGATATAGATACATAGAAAATGGTTATGATAGATACAATCAAACATAATAATGTAGTATAAATACATATATATTTTTTTTGTCTTAGTAAATATTGATTTATCACTTCTTGTTCTTCATTAATAACATCGTCTTCGTCTTGACTGAAATTACGAACTAAAATACTTCCATAGGATGAGGTATTTGGTTTAGGTTTCATTATGAATAGTTATATTTAGATACTTTACTTTACTTATGAAGTCAATTTTATGATGAAATAAAATATATTGGAAAAGGATATAAGGATATGAGACGATATATATTAGGAATATAGGATGATGCAAACACGTAGTCAAACATTACAACAAAAGAAGACCAATGAATTTGTATTCGATTTTGATAATTCAAGTCGTGCTTGGCTTGCTAATAAAGTGAAGTTACAAAATGGTTGTTATGAATATAAAAAGACAGTAAACCCCCAAAATAGTAAATCACATAAGTATAATACAAGGTCTTCGACAAAACTTTAGAAAAATTCGTAAAATAAAATAAAATAAAATAAAAATAAAAAATATATAATGGATAACATTACTCTTACCGAAGAAACCAGTGCCCCACAAGAACAACCAGTAGTTGAGCATCAATTTGATGTAGAAACACAAGCATCAGCAGAAGAAGAAGAAGCACAAGAACAAACCCCCTTAGCACAACAACAAACCCCCTTAGCACAACAACAAACCCCCTTAGCACAACAAATAACAAGTGGCGATTTAATTGGAGTAGAAGTTGAAAATGAGAATGTAGCATTGAATTTACTAGTATCGTTTGTAAATTTGGCTCATAGTAGAAATGCATTTAATTTACAAGAATCAGCAAAGATTTGGGAATGTATTCAAAAATTCATCCAACCAAGACCAACAAATTGAATAAAGAAAGAAGATGAAAAAATAGATGAAGAAAAAAGTGAAGGAATGGCGATGACCAAGTGGTGGTTATTACTCACTTTTTTAGTTTTTGTATATACATATGGTTCAGAAATATTTGGAGAAAAGATATGGTTTAATTGTATTCGTGGTTGTTGTGCAGTCAGTGGATTATGCGTTGGTATAGGTTATTATGTATTTATGAATTGTTTTAATTCGATTCAAACCCCCACATTAACAGAACAATTTTATGAAAAATCGTGGAAACTACAAGGATTTTCATACCCGATGTATATAACAATCGATATATTTATTCATATTTGTTGTTGTCTAGGTATATATTTGATATGGAGAAATAATATAACGGTAGTTTCGACGTGTCTAGCTTTTATATTTCATCGTTTATGGTCGTTCGTAAATTCTGGAGGTAATACTTGTTATTTTCAAGGTGATGTAGTATATAAATTTAATAAACAGGTACCCATATGGAGTTGGGTTATAGTATATGGTGTAGAAAATCTAATATGTTTGGTTTTCTTGTTCCTCTCCATATACCGAATGAAATATTACTAAGTAAAAATAAAAAATAAAGTAGATTTTATTTTTTATTCGAAAGTACTGGCGATAAATTCATCATCGGTTAATGGATTCAGTTTTGAAAATTTACCTTTTAATATAGCCACAATAATAAAATTCAGTTCTTCCAAGGTAGCATCGAGTACCTGGATTTCACCCGTTTTTATATTCAAAATTTTGAAATACTTTTTTACATCGGGATTGGTCATATTCCAAAGCCATGCATAAATGACGACTTGTAAAAGATGGTCAATTGAAATTTTGGTAGTACATTTTAGTTCCCAAACAGTAATTTCGGTGATTAAATCGACACGAGCAGTGAAGCGGAATTTTTCCCAAATAGGGAAATGTTGAGAGAGGAATTCATCTATTTTTTGGTGGGCTTTATCGTCGGAACTTTGAATGATGGTGGATTCCATGGTAGGTTTGGTTTTCTCACTTTCTTTACCAATTGTATTTTTCAAAAGTTCTCGACATTTATCCATAGTTTCTTCAGAAATCCAATTATATTCATTTCTATGTATTTGTTTTAATTTGAAATATAGTTTTTCTTGACAAGAAAGATATAAGTTCGATAAATATAAATAATCACTGATATTTGTAGAGGTTCTCGGTAATTCATTAAATAAAGTCTTTAAAAATCCGTGTTGGTTCTCTTTAGTTTCTTTCATATTTTCCGAAATCATATCATATAAAACATTACTTTGTTCTCCAATAATGAAATCATAATACATAGAAGGAATAGCAATACCATTAATATCACTTACTTCTTCATAATAACCTTGTTGAGTTTGAATAATGGTAGGTATATCGACTTCAAAGGTTTCAGTAGGTTCTCGAATAAATATTTTATCTAATAAAGAGAATATTTGGTCGATGACATGGTCGGGTATAAATTTAATCATATCGGTAGGAGTCGTATAATGTTTTTCTTGTAATATATTATTTTTATCGAGAACTTCTTCTTTCATATAAAAAATACTACGAGGAATACCTTTGAAACGGATATAAGGTGTGTTTTTCATTTCGTGATGGCTTTGTTTTAAGAATTCTAAAGGACGGTCAGTAGCATATTGGTCATTTTCTAATAAATATAGTCCTTTTGTAGCACGTGTAGCACCTACATATAAAGTATTTGGACAGCGGTCTTTGGGTAAATTACGTGCATAATAATCTAGATATCCGTTATCGAACCCCACAATAAATACGTAGGCACGTTGTCTGCCTTTGACACAATGAAAGGTAGAAAAAACGACTTTACCATCGATGACACGGTCATCTATTTTATCAGCCATTTCAAGCATAGGAACAAAGCATGGGATACCTTGATTTACTAAGGCATTTTCCATTTTACGAACATTACTATTCGCGCCTTTGACTGAGGCACCTAATACGAATATTTCGGAAGGTTTTACTCCTTGTTCTAATAGGCAATTAATTTCATAAATGACTGTTTTTTCTAGATTGGAGCGAGAATTACGAATATATTTGACAGGTTCTCCATCACGACAAGAATCCATACGTTCTTCACCAAGCATAGTATTATTCACAAATTGTTTTATTTGGTTAGTGATACGATAAGACATACGCATATTACATTTAACCATTTCGGTGGTTAATAAGAAGGGATTGGATGCCCATATTTTATCAGCCAATGATAAAAAGCGTATATCCGACCCCTTGAATTCGTATAGTCCTTGCATAACATCACCAAGAATAACAAATTGTATTTTACACAATTGCACATTCAAATCACCAGCATTGCTGGTGGATATGAGTGGAATAGAAGCGTTACTTTGCTCATTTAAAATGGGCAAAGTTGTATGATTTGTTTCTGGTTCTCTTAGACCTCTGTGTAAACACATATCTTTTATAAATTTTCGAACGAGTTGAAAATAAACGAGACTCATATCTTGAGCTTCATCGATAACGATAATATCATAATATGGGATGGGTTCTCTGGCGGGTATGTTATTACATAAAATATATCGAATCCCGGTATCGGTATAGGAGGTGGTTAAATAGTGACGAACAGCGAGACTATGGTAGGTATGAATAGTGAGATTGGTGAGTTCGAAGTGTTTGACTTTTTCTTTGATTTCGGTTCTCAAAGAGGAGTTATAGGTGAGTTGTAGTATTTTTTTATTGGGAAGTTCTCTGGCGATAGATAAAACGGTCGTTGATTTACCTGAACCAGCAACAGCATCTACAATGACATTTTTACCTTCTTTGACTTGATTTAAAATATATTGTTGTTCATCACTTAAATTATTCATTATATAGTTATAATGGTAGTTATTGAATTTTTATGTTATTTTATTTATTACATAAAAATTGGTTATATGAAAGGAAATGTTGTGATAACCTAGTTAGTATTTTATAGTTTTGATTCGATATTATCGAGTCTTGATTTTATCTCTATATTTTCCTTTTTTAATTCTTGTATTTCTTTGGTTAAAATACCGATAAGTCCGATATAATTTAAAGTTTGTAATTTATCGCCATCTTTTTCACCATCGACTAGAAAAGGGTATTGTTCTTGAACTTCGTGAGCGATGAAACCGATATCTTGTTTATTTAATTTTTCATTATTATATATAACAGGTTTTAATAAATTAACATTATAAGAATTATTCAATGTTTTTACATCAGTTTTAATACGATAATCAGAAGTTGCACTAAATGAAGCGGCGGATACTTGACCACCAACAAAAAGACGTTTATTCATAGATACATCTCCATTTACATATAATCTACTATTTGTCGATATATCAATATTATATAAATCGGTAGTTACACCTCCTTTTATTGCATTTGAAGGTATAGATGATGTTGGATAATTAGCATATAAATATCCATTCATAGATACATCTCCAGAAACAAATACTTTACCACCGAAAGATGCATCACCACCTAAAAACAAACGTTTATTCGCGGATAAATCATCGTATAAGTATAAACGACCATTCAATGACATATCTTCAGCAACAATGAATTCATAACTTACAGTATAAACCATCAAATTTGTGCGATATTGTTTAACATTTAAATTACCTCGAATAGTTAAATCATCATCCATATAAACATTACCATTAAAAGAAGCATCACCCCCGACATAAAGACGGTTATTCAATGAAGCATCACAATAAGATATTAAACTATTTTGTACGACCAAATCGTTATATGGCGTAATAGATTTATAAATATAACCATTATTAACAACAGCAGAAATATATTGACCATTTGCCGATATACTTACTGCACCCCAAGGTTTATTACCAGTAAGTGTATATGGAGTCCAAGTAATACCATAATCATTGGATGTATAAATATAACCATTATTGACACAAGCAAGTTGATACTGACCATTTTTAGATATGTTTACTGAAGTCCAAGATTGAGAAGTAGCCGTTGAATTCCAAGTAACACCATAGTTATTGGATGTATAAATAAGACCACTACTAATGACAGCAGTTTGATATTGGCCAGTTGCAGATATACTTACTGAACTCCATAATTTAGCAGAACCAACACTGGTATCTTGAGTCCAAGTAAGACCATAATTATTGGATGTATAAATATAACCAGTACTAGCATTATTAGCGACAGCAGTTTGGTATTGACCAGTTGCTGATATACTTACCGAACTCCAAAAATTCGTGACACCGCTACTTAGAGTCCAAGTAGCACCATAATCATTTGATGTATATATGCGTAAACCTAGAGAACAAAAGGTTTGATATTGACCAGTTGCGGATATACTTACTGATGTTGTATTATAACTAATTATACTTGAACTCCAAGTAACACCATAATCTTTGGACCTGTAAATGTTATTAACAGTACCAGTCGCACCATAATTAACAGCAGTTTGATATTGTCCATTGGCTGATACACTTACTGATTTCCAAGTTTGAGTAGTTGAGATAGAAGCATTTTGACTCCAAGTAGCACCATAATTATTAGATGTATAAAGATAACCACCATATACGACAGCTGTTTGGTATTGACCATTTGCAGATTGACTGATAGAAATCCATTGTCTAGTAGCATCAGAAGTAGTTTGATTCCAAACAGTTCCAAAGTTATTCGATAAATCTAATGGAGGGGTAGCAGTCATCATTACCGAGTTATCAGGCAATGTTAAACCACCCATAACAGGACCACGAAGATTGACTCCTCCACTGACGTCTAAAACCATTTGTGTATTATTACAAACATCGTATACACCAAACGAACCAGAGACACCGAGACCCATACGATTTGCGAGATAAATATTACCATTTATGCTAGCATCACCTTGAGTTAGAAATAAATTATTGTTTCTTACAATGAGATTACCACCACTTATATCCATAAATCCTTGTACATATGTTCTTGTATATCGATTGGATGTACTTGATAAATCTAACCAATTAGTACCGAATGTTCCTCCACTCATTTATAATATAATTAGATATATAAAAATATACAGTATTAAATTTATTTTGATTTATTTTTCATAGATATATAAATATAAAATGAATATAAAATGAAATAGCTTGGTTACAGTTTTGTCTAAATTCCGTGTATAGTATATTTATTATGGAATAAATATATTATGAAAAGATTATGATATAATGAGTTTACCATTGGTCAATGTATGTACCAGCAGCTAGTTGAATACCATCATTGAATACTGGTTTAGCTGTGAATGTAGATACACCAGTGAAATCAGATGTTAAAGCAACTTTCAATGCTCGGATTTCAGTATCACCTACAGAGACTATTAATTTACCTGTTGAAACAGTTAATCCATCTTTGGCTTCAGCTGCTCCATTCATTGTGATAGCTTGTGTGGATGTAGCACCACTTGAAACAGTTAATCCTGCACTTGCTGTGACAAGGGATTTCATTGCGGTTGTTCCATTGATAACTGCTGCACCGTTCAATGACAAATCATTTAATAATGACATTTTATCAGAGAATTGTGATTTACCTGAAACATCCATTGCGATTCCTGATGAGGCAGTAGTTTTATTAACACATACTGCATTGTTTTTACCAACAATGAAAACAGGTGTGTTTGATGAAAGATCGGAGTGGAATCTTGCAATGTCTTTTGTAATATCTTGTTGTAAGGCAACCAATGTAGCATCAGCACCATTGGATTGGATGAATAATTCATCAGTGACTTGGATATTGACGTTGGTTTGTGTAATAGCACCCAAGAAGTTGAATGAACCATCGACGGTTAAATCACCAGTGATATGTACTTTTTTACCAGTTGCAACATCAATGACAAGGTCATTGGCGGTGGCTGCAATTTTATCGTTTTCGATGTATAAATCACCACAGGTGAATTTTTTAGCGCTGTTCAATGTAATATCATTATTGAATGTGGATTGTCCAGCAACAGTTAATGAGTTAGACATATCGACAGCGCCGATTGCGGTAAGTGCATTGTTCAATTTGGTATCACCAGTTACTTCAAGACCACCGGCAGAGATGGTTGCTTTAGCACCGAATGTTGATGTGCTATCGATTTGTAATGTGGATTTACCCCAAATAGCACCATCGTTTGTTAATGTGGAGTTACCTTGGATAGCACCAGTGACATTTAATCCAGCGTTAGCTTGGACAGTACTAGATACAGTTAATGTGGAGTTACCTTGGATTGCACCGGTGACATTTAATCCAGCATTAGCTTGGACAGTACTAGATACAGTCAATGTACTTTTTAATGCAGCAGCACCTGTAACTTGTAATTTACCGTTAGCAGAGATATCTTGTTGTGTGACCATATGTCCTAATACTTGTAATTCACCATAACAAGCAATGTTGGAGTGGAAAGAAGCATCTTGTGTAACGAATACACGGCCGTTCAAGAAAGTATCACCTTTAACGTATAAGTTCATGTTGATAATTTGGTTACCAGCAACTTCAAGGTTACCACCGAAATAGCCGTTACCTTTTGTGATTAAGTTTTGTGCAATGTTTAAGTTACCTGCAATACTGACTTGTTGGTCGAAGTAAGCATTACCACCGACGTTCAAGTTACCACCGATTTTAGCATCTTTATCGACGTTAAGTTTTTCGGTATCAGTGTTTGATGATTTGTTGTTACCAGCTAATTTATCTCTGAATTCTTGGAATGCAAGTTTAACGTTTTCACTTAAATCTTGGATAAAACTCAATTTATTTGTAGCAAAAGAGACTAATGAACCAGTAGATGCATCAACGACTTTAATGTTGGTAGCATCCATAGCAAAGGATGGTACGGCAACATTACCACCATAACCTCCAGCAGTATAGAAGTTCAACGAGTTATCAGCACGAACTAAGATGCCACCTCCACTGACATCAAGGAAACCTTTAAGGTAACTTTGGCGAAGCTTGTTAGCGCCTGTAGGTTGGTCATACCATGTAGACATGATTATATACTGTAAATATATTATATAATTTATCAAAAAAATAATTTTATATTTTCCTAAATAGAATTTTGAACGCACTACTTAAAATGAAAATTTATACATATTAAAATGAAACAGCTTGATTATGATATTATAACATTATTGAATGAATATATTATAATATATTTTGATTATTTATTCCTACACTATAGGTTATTAATATTTATTGTTTTGATTCCAAATTTTGTACCCTTTGTTTTAACTCTTTTATTTCATTAACGAGTATACCGATGATACCATTATAGTTCAAAGATTGGAATTCATCAGCATCTTTTTCACCCTTTACCAAGTATGGATATTGTTCTTGAACTTCGTGAGCGATAAAACCAATATCGTGTGATTCAGTTATTCTGTTATAATAATGCACTGGTTTTAAGTTATCGACTATAAATTCCCCATTTAATGGAGTGATATTTTCTTTGATTCTATAATCAGAAGATGTAGAAAGAGAACCAGCTATACAATTACCTACAATACCAACTCCACCTGATACTCTTAATGCACCCGTAGTAGTAGTAGTTGATGGGTCAGCATTACTTACAATTAATCTTGTTGTAATACTAACATCACTATTTGTATAACCTTGTAAATCGCCCTTAGTTACATATTGTGATACATTTAAAATAGCAGCTGCATTACCACTTGTTAAGAAATTTGATGGAATAGAAGTAGTGCCGAATTGTGCAACAACACCAGCCATAGCGATATTAGCCATTACTAAGTTATTTATATTATAATTATTTGCAAAGAGGTTACCATTTACGGAAACATCACTACCTACAAAAAGTCTATTATTAAATGAGCTATCACCAGTTACAAGTAAACTAGCTCCGGCAGTTAAAAGACCACTTGTAGTAATGGTTTTATTGGTCAATGTTTCAGTACCGGCTAGAGTTGCAAGAGTATTATTACCGGTTGGTAAAGTGATAGTGCCCGAATTAGAAATAGAAGAAATACTGAGAGAAGTAAAAGATTTATTAGTCAAGGTTTGAGTACCATTTAGAGTAACAATATTAGAACTTAAAGCAGAATCAGATATAGATACAGATGGTAAAGTAACCGCACCAGTAACCGATAAACCAGCACCGGCAGTTAAAAGACCACTGGTAGTAATAGTTTTGTTGGTCAATGATTGAGTACCAGTTAAAGTAACAATATTGGTACTTAATGCTGCATCTGCAATCGATGTAGATGGTAAAGTAACAGTACCAGTAACCGATAAACCAGCCCCGGCAGTTAAAAGACCACTTGTAGTAATGGTTTTATTGGTCAATGTTTCAGTACCAGCTAAAGTAGCTAATGTACCAGTTGTGGTAGGTAATGTAAGAGTTTGCCCACTATTAAAAATCGAAGAAATGGTTGGTGTGGTCAATGTTTTATTGGTTAGTGATTGAGTGCCTGCTAAAGTAACAATATTGCTACTTAATGCTGCATCTGCAATAGACGCGGCTGGTAAAGTAACAGCACCGGTAACAGATAAACCTGCCCCGGCAGTTAAAAGACCACTGGTACTAATAGTTTTATTGGTTAACGATTGAGTACCAGCTAAAGTAACAATATTGCTACTTAATGCTGCATCTGCAATCGATGTAGCTGGTAAAGTAACAGTACCAGTAACAGATAAGCCTGCCCCAGCAGTTAAAAGACCACTGGTAGTAATAGTTTTATTAGTCATTGTTTCAGTACCAGCTAAAGTAGCTAATGTACCGGTTGCAGTAGGTAAAGTAATAGTTCCCGAGTTAACAATCGAAGAAATGGTTGGTGTGGTCAATGTTTTATTGGTTAATGATTGAGTACCAGCTAAAGTAACAATATTAGCACTTAATGCTGCATCTGCAATCGATGCAACTGGTAAAGTAACAGCACCAGTAACCGATAAACCAGCACCGGCAGTTAAAAGACCACTGGTAGTAATAGTTTTATTGGTCAATGTTTCAGTACCTGCTAGAGTTGCAAGAGTATTATTACCGGTTGGTAAAGTGATAGTGCCCGAGTTAACAATCGAAGAAATGGTTGGTGTTGTTAATGTTTTATTGGTCAATGATTGAGTACCAGCTAAAGTAACGATATTAGCAGAATGAGCAGAATCAGGTAATGATGCTGGTGCAAAAAATATTCTACCATTTACAGACAAATCGTTATTAACAAATACTTTACCACCGAAAGATGCGTCGCCACCAACGAAAAGACGTTTATTTGCAGACAAATCATCATATAAATATAAACGACCATTCAAAGACATATCTTGTGCAACAATGAATTCATAACTAACTGTATATACAGTTAAATTGGTAGAATATTGTTTTACATTCAAATTACCGTTTACGAGTAAATCTTTTGCAACATATAAATTACCATTTAATGATGAATCATTTGTAACAAATAATCTATTACTTGTTGTAGTATCACCGGTTACTGATAAACCAGCTCCAGCAGTTAAAAGACCACTAGTAGTAATAGTTTTATTAGTCAATGATTGAGTACCAGCTAAAGTAACAATATTAGTACTTAATGCTGCGTCCGCAATCGATGCACCTGGTAAAGTAACCGTACCAGTAACAGATAAGCCTGCACCGGCAGTTAAAAGACCACTGGTAGTAATGGTTTTATTGGTTAATGATTGAGTACCTGCTAAACTAACAACATTTGCACTTAAAGCGGAATCTGCAATAGAGGTAGCTGGTAACGTAACAGTACCAGTAACAGATAAGCCTGCGCCGGCAGTTAAAAGACCACTGGTAGTAATAGTTTTATTAGTCAATGTTTCAGTACCAGCTAAAGTAGCTAATGTACCAGTTGCAGTAGGTAATGTAATAGTACCGGAGTTAAATATGGAAGAAATAGTAGGCGTTGTTAATGTTTTATTGGTCAATGATTGACTACCAGCTAAAGTAACAATATTAGTACTTAATGCTGTATCTGCAATCGATGTAGCTGGTAAAGTAACAGTACCAGTAACAGATAAACCTGCCCCGGCAGTTAAAAGACCACTGGTAGTAATAGTTTTATTAGTCAATGATTGAGTGCCTGCTATAGTAACAATATTGGTACTTAAAGCGGAATCTGCAATAGACGCGGCTTGTAAAGTAACAGCACCAGTAACAGATAAGCCTGCACCGGCAGTTAAAAGACCACTGGTAGTAATAGTTTTATTGGTCAATATTTCAGTACCAGCTAAGGTAGATAATGTACCAGTTACAGTAGGCAATGTAAGAGTTCCCGAGTTAACAATCGAAGAAATAGTAGGTGTTGTTAATGTTTTATTGGTCAATGATTGAGTACCAGCTAAAGTAACGATATTGGTACTTAATGCAGAGTCAGGTAATGATGCTGGTGCAAAAAATAATCTACCATTTACAGATAAATCATTATTAACAAATAATTTACTATTGAAAGATGCATCACCTGTTAAAAACATACGGT
>Ga0304728_1001571_pt1 | contig 15900 bp, 16 predicted proteins | sample C_130625_MF_Meta_FD_190476 | JGI IMG/M metagenome (GOLD analysis project Ga0304728, IMG submission 190476) | Freshwater microbial communities from Lake Croche, Canada to study carbon cycling - C_130625_MF_MetaG (v2) (version 2) | ecosystem: Environmental > Aquatic > Freshwater > Lake | place... | reverse complement strand
GTGGTTGATTAACAGTAGAGCGCAAGGTGTCGCTAATTCGAACACTGAATTCTTTTCCGTCACCATCTAGCAACGATAGGTATAGGCCATCTTCAGACTTGCCGTTCACGCGCAGTTCGCTCATAGTTTTCAGAGCCTAACCGATGAGCCATGACATTGGCGGGATTTCGGGGGGAGTAGAATTGCCAAATGACTGATGCAAAGTTGATCGCTGAACTTCTCGAATTAGCGAAACGAGTCGGTCGCGAAGCGGGCGAATTATTACAAAAGCGACCAGCTACTTTTGAAGTTTCGTCCAAATCAACTGCAATCGATGTAGTTACACAGATGGATTCTCAGAGCGAAAACCACATTGTTTCCGAAATTTTAAAAGCCCGCCCAGGCGATGGCATCATTGGCGAAGAAGGATCTGAGCGAACCTCAAAATCTGGAATTACTTGGGTAATTGATCCACTCGACGGCACCGTTAATTATTTATATGGCTTGCCCGGATGGAATGTGAGTATTGCAGCCAAAGATGCCACCGGCGTTGTGGTCGGAGTTGTTGTGGCGCCAACGATTAATTCGACCTGGCATGCCAGCCGTGGCGGTGGCGCATATTTAAATGATCAAGTGATCGCTTGTAATGAAGGAGTCGAACTTAACCGAGCACTAGTTGCGACGGGGTTTGCCTACGATGTTGATGCTCGGCCTGCCCAGTTAGCCCAGCTTTCTGAGTTGCTAACTCGAATTCGCGATATTCGCCGAAATGGGGCAGCAGCAGTTGACCTTTGCTTTGTAGCGATGGGCGCTCTTGATGGCTACTTTGAAAAAGGTCTGCAGGAATGGGATCTGGCAGCTGGCGGCTTGATTGCGACTGAGGCTGGCGCCAAGGTCACCACCGTTGCGGGCACCACGATTGCTGCGGCCCCTGCTCTGCATGCCACGCTGGAATTCCGGCTTAGTCAATGAGTCTGGCCCAATAGCGAGCTCACGCTCGATTTACGCTTAAGCGGTGACCTATGGCAAGATACGCAGTCTGCCGTGGTTATTTAAGCCGCGACTAGATCTAGATAAAGAGGACGAAAATGAACATTCTTGACGCCGTTGATGCAGCATCCCTGCGCAAAGACATCCCGCAATTCCGTGCTGGCGATGAGCTCAAGATTTCTGTTCGCGTTATCGAAGGTAACAAGAGCCGCCTTCAGGTTTTCCAGGGAATCGTAATCCGTCGCCAAGGCGATGGCGTTCGCGAAACTTTCACCATCCGCAAGGTTTCTTACGGCGTTGGTGTCGAGCGTACTTTCCCAGTACACACTCCAGTTATTGAAAAGATTGAACTAGTAAAGAAGGGCGATGTACGTCGCGCCAAGCTTTATTACCTACGCGATCTCCGCGGCAAGGCTGCCAAGATTCGCGAAAAGCGCGATGGTGTTGAAGGTTACGGCGATGGAATTCTGTCGACTCCAGAACCTGTTGTTATTCCAGAAGCTGTGGTTGAAGCCGTTGTTGAGACACCAGTAGTGTCCGAACCAGTAGCAGAAGTTGTGTCCGAGCCAGTAGCAGAGCTTGCTGTGTCCGAGGTTCCAGCTGAAGTGACAACAACCGAAGAAGTTGTTGAAACCGAACCTAAGCCAGCCGAATAACTTCTAAAGTTAATTGCGGTTTGCGAACATGAGACGCAAGCGGACCTTCTTACAAGAGTTTCCAGTTTTAGTTGTTGTAGCCCTTGTCGTATCACTTTTTATCAAGACTTTTATTGTTCAGTTTTTCTTCATTCCATCAGGTTCGATGGAAAACACGCTTCAGATCGATGACCGCGTCGCAGTTAATCGCGTTCCGTTTATCTCAAATAATATAAAGCGTGGCGATGTAGTTGTCTTCCGTGATCCAAATAATTGGCTACCTGCAGCCGATGCTGAAAGCTCACCTTTTGTAATCGCTAAAGTAAAAGCTGCTTTGGTTGCAGTAGGTGTTCTGCCAAACCCAGCTAAACAGTACTTAGTAAAGCGCGTTGTAGGCGTTGCCGGAGATCACGTTGTTTGTTGCACTAATACCGGAAAAATTACAGTTAACGGCAAAGAGATGGTTGAGCCATACATTTTTGCTGGAAATGTGCCAAGTGATATGAACTTTAATGTCACAGTTCCCAAAGACAAACTTTGGGTGATGGGCGATCATCGTGGCGCAAGTGCCGATTCTCGTTTTCACCAGGACGATATAAATAAGGGTTTTGTGCCAGTTAGTCGAGTTACTGGTCGCGTGCTTGCAGTGATCTGGCCAATTAAACATATTGCCCTGGTCCCAAATGTTGATGCGTTAAATCAACCACCGGTTAAAACAAAAACTAAGTAGGTTTCATGAAAGTGATTGAACAGCTATTAATTGATGCTGGCATTTCACCCATAGCCGGTGTTGATGAAGCAGGTCGGGGCGCGTGTGCCGGGCCGTTAGTTGTTGCAGCAGTAATTTTGAATGATCCATTTCATCCAGATTTAGAAGCAGTTCGTGATTCCAAAGAGATTAAAGAAAATAAGCGCGAAGCACTTTTTGATTTAGTTATCGAGCACTCACTTGCTTACAGCATCATTGAAATTCCAGCAGCCGAAGTAGATTCACGTGGCGTGCATGCGGCAAATCTCGATGGTATGCGCAGAGCAGTTCAAGCCCTTAAAGTTTCACCCGCATACGTTTTAACGGATGGATATGCAATTGCTGGTTTAGCGCTACCGAACTTAGCGGTTTGGAAAGGCGATCAAGTGGTACACACAATTAGCGCGGCTTCCATTCTGGCGAAGGTCTATCGAGATCGCATTATGCGTCAACTAGATTCGAAATATCCGGCATATGGTTTCGCGGGGCATAAGGGCTATATCACCGCAAGCCATAGTCAATTGTTATCTGCAAATGGTCCGTGTATAGAACATCGACGTTCTTTCGCAAATGTGGCAGCGCTACTTAAGTAACCACAGAAGTTTTTAGGCCACAAGGGTTTGTATTAAAGTTAATTAAGTCAGACTCGCTCTTTAGCCTCTGGCTTTATGAGAACAGTTAAAAAGAAAAGTTTAAATAGAAGCACCGGTGCAGTCGGCGAGGAGTTTGCTGCGCAATATCTGCTCAATCGCGGCGATGAAATATTGGCTCGTAACTGGCGAATCCGCGAAGGTGAGCTTGATCTAGTTACCTTAGATCGCAGTGGGCTAATTCATATGATCGAAGTCAAAACTCGCTCTTCATCTGCATTCGGTCACCCGCTAGAAGCAATAGATAGCGCAAAAGCGCATCGGATTCAGCGATTGGCGCTAGCTTGGTTAGCTACCAACGGAGCGCTGGGGTGCGATTACCAGATTGATGCGATAGCAGTTCTGATTTCAAGCGATGGTTCGCACACAATTGAATTACGCGCAAACGTTCTATGAGCCGAGTTAATTAATGACTTTGGGCATGACGTTCGGGGTTGGTTTGCAAGGACTCGCCGGAAACTTAGTCACCGTCGAAGTTGATATAGCCGACGGTTTACCGGCCTACACCTTGTTAGGTCTACCAGATGCGGCGCTATCTGAATCGCGCGATCGGGTTAGATCTGCGTTAACTAATAGCCATGAACTTTGGCCCAATCGAAAAGTTACCGTTTCGCTATCACCAGCTTGGTTACCAAAGAGTGGGCCAAGTTTTGATTTAGCAATAGCAGTCGCGTTATTGATTGCTAATCAAACTTTGCCAAATTGCGAAGATACTGTTTTCCTCGGAGAACTTTCACTAGATGGAAAAGTGCGCAGCGTGCGTGGGGCGCTTCCGGCGCTCTTGGCAGCAGCTAAAGCTGGCATTACACGAGCAGTTGTTCCGGCTGCAAATCTAGCTGAAGCAAAGTTAATGGTTGATCTAGAAATAATTCCAATGCAAACTTTGTCTGAAGTTCTGCGTTGGCTACGAACCGGCGAACGAGCTGAAGCTGAACCACTTGATCTGGAATGTGAAAGTGATGCAGGGCTATTGGATTTTGCTGATGTAGCAGGTCAACCGCGCGCACGTTTAGCTGCCGAAATCGCAGCAACTGGTGGTCATCACTTACTTTTAATTGGACCGCCAGGGGCTGGAAAAACCATGATCGCGCAACGTTTACCAACAATTTTGCCAAAGTTATCGATCGCCCAAGCACTCGAAGTCACAGCTGTTCATTCAATTGCTGGCACGTTAGGAAACCGTGCACCACAATCGCGATTGGCGCCATTCGTCGCACCGCATCACACAACAACTCGAGTCGCAATGGTTGGTGGTGGCGCGCATGTAATAAGACCTGGCGCTTCGTCGCTTGCCCATAACGGCGTGCTATTTATTGATGAGGCGCCTGAATGTGGCCCCGGTATTTTGGATTCATTGCGTCAACCGTTGGAATCAGGTGAAATTACAATAGCTCGCAGTATCGGAAATTTAACTTTTCCGGCGCAGTTCTTACTTGTTCTAGCTGCAAACCCTTGTCCATGCGGCAAATTTTCTGGTCGTGGGCGAAACTGCACTTGTACTTCGCAACAGGTGCGGCGTTACCTAGGAAAGTTGTCTGGGCCGTTACTTGATCGAATTGATCTGCGGGTCATTGTGGACCCAGTAAGTCGCATCGAGATGGCACAGAATGAATTGGGCGAATCAAGCGCTGTTATACGAGAGCGAGTAATTGAAGCGCGTGAGATCGCAGCAAAGCGATTTGCCAGTGAGAGTTGGAAACTAAATAGTCAGATCCCGTCACGAGCCCTTCGTACCACTTATCAACCAGAGAGAGCGGCCATGAATTTTTTACATGATGAACTTGATCGCGAAACCATTACCGCCCGAGGTCTACATAAAATTATTAGGACCGCGTGGACGTTGGCTGATTTACATCGTCACGCAATAGCCACTTTGACTGACGTGAAACAAGCCTACACATTACGCGACGGGGTAGAGCAATGAGTGATCTAGTTGCCCGAGCAAGGTTATTTGTCGCCGTCGAAGGTGGATCTTCATTTTGGTCGCGCGAAGTATTTAGTAATGGCGCTAGCTATGTGCTAGACCGAGCACTTAATTCCGGCTACGACCCGATCAAATATGCGCGAACTATTGAAAAACTTAAATCAAGTAATGCAGACGAGCTGTTGCACTCAATTTCGCAAGCAGGAGCCACTTTTTTAACTCCGCAAGACTTAACTTGGCCACAATCCGTAAATGATTTGGCAGCACCACCAATTGCATTAGTGGTCAAAGGCGATCCGAAATTTCTGATCGGTAACTCGTTAGCAATTGTGGGCACTCGTAATCCGACCCAATATGGCGTTCGCATTGCGCAAGATTTTGCAGCAGGATTTGTTGATCGGGACTGGATGATAATCAGTGGCGGCGCTTACGGAATAGATGCAGCAGCACATAAAGGAGCCCTGATTGCTGAAGGAATAACGATCGCAGTGATTGCAGCGGGTATAGATATAAATTATCCTGCTGGAAATGCTCGACTATTTGCCGAGATTGCCGAGCTCGGATGTCTAGTTAGTGAAGTAACACCTGGAACGCCAGCAATTCCTTCGCGCTTTCTAACCCGTAATCGGCTAATTGCGGCACTTTCTAATGCGACGCTAGTTGTCGAAGCAGCATTTCGAAGTGGCTCGTTAAGAACTGCTCGCGATGCGGCCGAATTAATGCGCCCCGTAATGGCAATTCCAGGGCCAATAACTTCACCAGTTAGCGAAGGTTGTCATCGCTTGATTGGGGAAAGAGCTGCGGAAATAGTGACTTCGGTAGCAGATGCGATGGAATTTCTCTCGCCAATGTAATGAGATGATTAGTCAATGAGCACAGAGAATGAATTCCGATCGGGCTTCGTCGCCATTGTTGGCCGCCCAAATACCGGAAAATCAACTCTGGTTAACGCACTTGTTGGCAGCAAAGTAGTAATTACTTCGCCACACCCAAACACCACTCGCCACGCAATCCGTGGCATCGTTAATGAGCCAGATTTCCAAGCTATCTTGGTTGATACCCCTGGCGTACATAAACCAAAGACTCTGTTGGGTAAGCGCTTAAACGCAGTCGTTGAAGAAAGTTTAGATTCAGTCGATGTAATCATTATTTGCTTACCGGCCGATGAAGAATCAGGCGCTGGCGACCAATACATTATTGATGAAATTGCTAAGCATCCACGCAGCAAAAAAATTGCCCTAGTCACCAAGACAGATTTAATCAGCAAAGCCAATCTTGCTACTCGCTTAGCCAGCATCATGGCGATGGCTAAAGGCTTTACTTGGGATGAAATTGTGCCGGTATCGGCTGCAACGCATGAACAAATTGATTTATTAAAGAAATTAATCGGCCAACAGCTAAGGCCTGGCCCAGAGTTTTATCCAACTAATATGCGTAGCGATCAAAGTATTGAACAGTTGATCTGCGAACTAGTGCGTGAGGCTGCGCTTCGTGATGCACGCCAAGAACTTCCACACTCAATTGTCGTGACCATCGATGAAATGTCTGAGCGCGAGAAAACTGGCAGCCGACCATTCTTCGATATTCACGCCACGATTCACGTCGAACGCGATTCTCAGCGGGCGATCTTGCTTGGGCATCAAGGCTCGCAGTTGAAAGATATCGGGATTCGAGCCCGCACCGATATTGAGCGCGAGCTCGATGCCCGGGTTTTTCTCGGCCTCCACATTAAAGTATCTAAAGAGTGGCAGCGCGATTCAAAGCTGCTCGACAAATTAGGCTTTGCTGAGAACTAATAGCTTTCTGAGTTAAGTACTCTTTAGACATGACGAAGCGACAGGAATTCCGAGTTCTAGAAACTTTTAAAGATTTTGAAATTCGTGAGTATGAACCCTGCGTTATCGCCGAAGTGAAAGTCTCGGCCGATTATTCGAGCGCATCAAGCAGGGCATTTTCCTCACTCTTTGGATACATTTCGCAGGGCAACAATAATTCAGAAAAGATCTCAATGACCGCTCCAGTAATTGCGGCTCAAAAGCCAGATGATTCCAATAATTGGTACGTATCATTTGTGATGCCAGCTGGAAGTAAATTTAGCAATATGCCGCAGCCTAATGATTCCAAAGTTGTTCTTCGCGACTTAGATTCAGAAATCTGCATTGCCTCTGCATTTCGAGGCAAAGCATCTGCTGAACTTTCTAAGAAGATGGAGGTTCAGCTTCGCGCGGCAGCTGCAAGAGAGAATGTAACTCTGTCGGGTGAAACTAGAATTTGCCGATTTGACCCACCATTTAAACCAGGTTTCTTACAACAGAACGAGATTGTAATTCCCGTTTCTCGGTAATTTAACTTAAGCAGGAACAGATGATTTACGGCTAGCCAGGAATGAACCGATCATTACAAGTGGCAAACCGATCATGATGCCAACTGTTAGCGGCTCAGAGAGAATTAATACGCCTAAGACCACAGCCACTGCAGTGTTTACGTAAGTTCCAATAGAAGCTCGAGCTGGCCCAATTTCCTTTAACACAATGAAGAAAGATATGAACGCAAGCGCGGTACTAAAAATACCTAGTGTTATTAGTGATATCGCAGATTCCTTCGATACCATGCTAGTTGCGGGAAATTGCACGATCATAAGTGGGGCATATGCAATAGCTGTGAAAACCATCGCAAGACCATTGATTGCTATGCCAGATACATCAGGCAACTTTTGCGAAATCATATTTACCGCAAATGAATAACTCATTGCAGTTACCAGCATCATGGCAATAGAAAGTGGGTCAGAACCGCCAACAATGCTTTCGTAGCCGACCAAACCGATTAGGCCAATAAAGCCAACAAGCATGCCTACTAGTCGCTTGCTATGCCAAACTGTTTTATCGCCACTAATTGATGCAAATACCGTGGACCAGATTGGCACTGTTGCGATTAATAAACCAGCCAGACCACTGCTGATCTTTTTTTCGGCATTTGTAATTAGAATCCACGGAATCATCATTTCAAATAGGGCATAAGGCAGGACATAGCGCCAGCCACGAATAGCATCTTTAAGTACATTTTGGTGAATTGCAATTGGAATAAGTATCAATGCACCAATAGTTACGCGGCCACACACAATTACTGCGGGTGGAAAATCGCGCACTGCTACTTTCATTAGCAAATATGGGATTCCCCAAAAAAGACCTGAGACAGCAAAGTGAAAGAGCGCGCGACGGGACATGTTTTCCTTTAGTTAATCAGCGCTATTTAATTAGCGATTGATAGAGGGCAAGAGTAGCGCTAGCAACTGCTGGCCACCCGAATTCTGCGGCTGCTCGTTTGCGACCTGCCACGCCAAATTGCTTCAAAAGTTCTGGTTCTCTCATTAATTCAGTAATTGAAGTTGATAATTCACTTTCAAGAGTTGTGCCATCGCCAGAGTAATTTACGAGTTTGCCGGTGCTGCCATCGGCAACAACTTCGGGAATTCCTCCGACTCGAGTGGCTAGAACTGCGGTTTCACATGCCATTGCTTCTAAATTAACAATGCCTAGTGGCTCATAGATCGAAGGGCAAATAAATAGATCTGCTGAAGTTAATAGCGCACAGAGTTTTTCGTGGGGCAACATATCTGGGATCCAAATTACATTCGGCCGAGTTTTCTGCAGTTCTTCAATTAGTACTTTAACTTCGTTGCCAATTGTTTCTTCATCGGGGCTGCCTGCTGCCAGAACTAAGCCATATTCCGCTGGCACGTTCTTCCAAGCTTTTAATAAATGCGCTAATCCTTTTTGGCGAGTAATACGACCAACGAAAATTGCATATCGGCCAGTGATTCCAAGTTCAGTTAATAGCGTTGGGTCAGCAGTAGGTTTAAATCGATCGACATCTACACCATTGCGAATCGTGACAACTTTAGTTGGATCAACGTTTGGATAAGCGGCTAGAACATCGGCACGCATGCCATCGCTAACCGCAATAATGGCATCGGCAGATTCGTATGCACTCTTTTCAGCCCACGATGAAATTTGATAACCGCCACCTAGTTGATCAGCTTTCCAGGGACGAAGTGGTTCGAGTGAGTGTGCCGTAATTACGTGGGGGACACCGTGGAGCAGTGAACCAAAGTGTCCAGCCATGTTGGCATACCAAGTGTGGCTGTGAATTATGTCAACGTTTTGCAAGTTATTTGCAATATCTAAATCTGTTGCAATTGCTTGAACAGCTGGGTTTGCATCGGCAAATGAAACCGGCGTTGAATAACCAAAAGCACCATCAGTGCGAATGCCGCCAAAACAATGAACATCTACCGAAACGTCAGCAAGGTCGCGAAGTGCTTCGGTTAATTGCACAGCATGAACGCCAGCACCACCGTAAACCTGTGGTGGCCACTCTTTTGTAACAAGTCCGACTCTGGTCGTTTTCACTTGGCAAGGGTATCGTTAGGACATGGCACGCTTTGAACAACCACTCGGAATCGTATTAGCTGGCGGTGAAGGTAAGCGCTTGATGCCGCTCACTGCAGACCGAGCTAAACCCGCAGTCCCATTCGGTGGTTCATATCGCCTCGTAGATTTCGTACTATCCAATTTAGTAAATGCTGAGATGCGAAAGATTGCGGTATTAACGCAATATAAGTCGCATTCACTCGATCGCCACATAACGACAACATGGCGCATGTCTACTTTGCTAGGTAACTATGTAACTCCAGTTCCGGCGCAACAACGCCTGGGACCTCGTTGGTATACCGGTAGTGCCGATGCGATTTTGCAGAACTTCAATTTGATTCATGATGAAAATCCAAAGCACATTGTCGTCTTTGGCGCTGATCACGTTTATCGCATGGACTCCAGCCAGATGTTTGATTTCCATTTAAGTACTGGCGCAGGTGTAACTGTTGCGGCGATTCGCATGAAGCGCTCTGAAGCGCATGACTTTGGCGTTATCGAATTAGCCGAAGATGGCGTAACTATTAAAGCTTTCCACGAGAAACCAAGTGATCCACCGGCAATGCCCGGGCACCCAGATTTTTGCTTAGTTTCGATGGGTAATTACATCTTCAAACGCGATGTGATGGAAGAAGCGCTAATTCTTGATTCCGAAGATCTGGAAAGTCGCCATGACTTAGGCGCAAACATTATTCCGATGATGACGGCCAATGGCGTAGCTAAAGTTTATGACTTTGCTACAAATAATGTGCCAGGTGAGACCGATCGCGATAAAGGATATTGGCGCGATGTAGGTTCAATTGATGCTTATTACGACGCACATATGGACTTAGTTTCGATTCACCCAATTTTTAATCTTTATAACCGTGAATGGCCACTGTTAACTAATCCACCATCATTGCCACCAGCTAAGTTCAGCGAAGGTGGCCTAGCGCAAGATTCGATTGTTGGCGCTGGCACAATCATTGTCGGCGGTCATGTGAATCGCACGGTGGCTTCGTATGACGTGTTAGTTGAAAAAGGCGCCTTCGTTGACGGTTCAGTATTAATGCCTAATGTTCGAATTGGCGATCGCGCCGTAATTCGTAATGCAATCTTAGATAAGAGCGTCATTGTTGACCCAGGTGCACAAATTGGCGTCGATCTTGATCGCGATCGTGAGCGTTTTACTTTATCGCCAGGTGGAATTGTGGTTGTAGGTAAAGGCGTGCGAGTTACCGTTTAATTCCGCTAGTTTTATTTAAATCCATTGGGTAGTGCGATCGCGTAACTCTTGATATTTAGCAAACACATCAGGTGTTGCCTTTGCATTAACTTTTTCCACATCACCAAAATTCCAGATTGGCGCATCAGTACTTCCGGATAACGCCCAAGCAGCTTGTCGCGCAGCACCATCTGCCACATATTCACCGGCAGGTGGAATTAATACTTCGCGACCAAAGAGTGAACTTGCGATCTGCGCAACTGCGGGATTTTTGGCAGCCCCACCAATTAATAGAATGCGATTAACTGTCACTCCCTGTGAAACAAGTGAATCAACGGCATCAACCAAACCACAAAGCATTCCTTCAATCATTGCACGCGCAATATCTGCTGGGTTTGAGTTAGCTAAATTCATACCAGCAAAGACGCCAGTTGCATCAGGGCGGTTAGGAGTGCGCTCGCCTTCGAAATAAGGCAGCAGAGCTAAGCCATTGGCTCCTGCGCTAGCTGATAGCGCAAGCACTGCTACTTCGTCATGGCTCTTACCTAAAATCTTGCAGGCAGCATCGAGAATTCGGGCCGCATTTAATGTGCAAACTAAAGGTAAGTAACGCCCGGTGGCATCGGCAAAGCCAGCTACTAAAGCGGCTGCATCATGAGTTGGCGTATTAGAAACTGAGAATGCAGTGCCGCTGGTACCGAGAGAAACTATGACGTCACCAGGCTGTGCGTTTAAGCCAAGCGCAGCCCCAGCGTTATCGCCAGCACCTGCAGCAATCGGAATTCCGCTAAGTGTTGTACCACCAAATGCATTGGGAGCGACGATGCGTGGTAAATAAATTTCTGAGTCGTGCTTTAACGCCAGACTTAATATTTCATAACGGTAATGCGAAGTTGTGGGGTCAAAATACCCAGTTCCTGATGCATCGCTTCGGTCAGTAAATAATTTATCTAAATCTTTGCCACCTTGTAATTGCCAAGATAACCAATCGTGGGGAAGAGCAACTGCGGCAACTCGCTTTGCGTTCTCTGGTTCATGATCTGCTAACCAACGCAATTTACTGGCGGTAAATGAAGCAACTAAAACTGAGCCAACTTTGCGCGCAGTTTCAGCATCGCCACCAAGTTCCTGATTTAGATCTTTCGCTGCTTGCGCAGAGCGAGTGTCATTCCAAAGAAGTGCATCACGAATTACTGCGCCATTGCTATCTAGTGCGACCATGCCGTGTTGCTGGCCACCGATTGCAACTGCCGAAACATCAGCGATTCCACCAGCTGCGTCAATTGCCTGATCTAGTGCAGTTGCCCAAAACGTGGGATTAATTTCGGTGCCATCTGGGTGACTAGCGCGGCCACTACGTACTAACTCACCGGTAGCTGCGTTACGAATAACCAATTTCACAGATTGGGTCGAAGAATCTACGCCGGCAACCAGCTTTTGTTCGCTTTGGCTCATGAGGCAAGGCTAGACTGTGATCGTCAACGTTGACCATATGAATATTTAGATTTTCAACTTTAATTTTTAGCAAATCTAATTGACGGCGATATTGGAGTTTATAAAAATGCGTATTGGAATCCTCACCGGCGGCGGCGACTGCCCAGGCTTAAATGCAGTGATCCGCGGAGTAGTTCAAAAGGGCATCAAAGAATATGGTCACGAGTTCGTAGGTTTTCGCGATGGCTGGAAAGGCCCACTAGAGGGTTTGACTATGCCACTAACGCTAGAGAACACTCGGGATATTTTGCCTTTGGGCGGGACCATTCTTGGTTCATCACGCACCAACCCATTTAAAATTGAAAATGGCGTTGAGCGCATTAAAGAGAATCTGGCTGGTTCAGGGATTGATGCTTTGATTGCAATTGGTGGCGAAGACACACTCGGAGTTGCTACCAAGCTAGATGCACTTGGCGTAAAAGTTATTGGCGTGCCAAAGACCATCGATAACGATTTAAATAACACTGACTACACATTTGGGTTTGATACTTCAGTAAATATCGCAGTCGAAGCAATCGATCGCCTGCACACAACAGCGCAGTCACATCACCGCGCATTGATCGTTGAAGTAATGGGTCGTCATGCGGGCTGGATTGCACTTCATTCAGGTATGGCAAGTAGTGCTGCATGCGTATTAATTCCAGAAGTTAAATTCTCACTGGATAAAGTTTGCGCATATGTGAATTCCTGCTTTGATAAAGGACAAGCCCCAATAATTGTTATTGCTGAAGGTGCGATTCCACAAGATGGTGACATGGTGATCAAAGATCAAACTCTTGATGCTTTCGGCCACGTAAAGCTTTCTGGTATTGGCGAATGGTTGGCTCAATCTGTTGAAGCCAAAACTGGTCACGAATCTCGCACCGTGGTTCTTGGCCATGTTCAACGTGGCGGAACTCCAAGTGCATTCGACCGCGTATTGGCTACACGTTTCGGCTTGATGGCAATTACTGCCGCCAGCGAGGGCGACTGGGGAAAGATGGTTGCACTCCACGGAACCTCGATTGCTCGAGTGCCATTGGCATCAGCAACTGACAAGTTAAAGACGGTAGATCCTTCACTTTACGCAGAGGCCGAGGTTTTCTTCGGATAATTGGTCAACACCATTACCGTAGATTCTCTATTCTTAAGCCATGACTTCTTCCCTGGATAATCTATTCACGACTGGTCTCGTTGCGGCCCAACAACCGCAATGGCCAGGTGGCTTAGATGGCGAGCCGGTAACTAAGGCTGTAAATCAGTTGAAAGCTTTCCCACCGCTAGTTTTTGCGGGCGAATGCGATAACTTAAAAGCCAAGATTGCCTTAGCGGCTGAAGGAAAAGCTTTCTGGTTACAAGGTGGCGACTGCGCCGAAACATTTGTCGCAGCAACTGCTGATTCAATTCGTAATCGCATCAAGACTATTTTGCAGATGGCAGCTGTTCTGCAGTATTACTCAAGTTTGCCGGTTGTAAAAGTTGGTCGCATGGCTGGGCAATTTGCTAAGCCACGTTCTAATGACAATGAAACTCGCGGCGATGTAACACTGCCGGCTTATCGCGGAGATGCAGTAAATGATCTTGAGTTCACTCTCGAATCGCGAACCCCAGACCCAGATCGTTTAGTTCGGGTTTACAACACCTCATCTGCAACTTTGAACTTAGTTCGCGCATTTACCCAAGGTGGTTTTGCAGATCTGCGCCAAGTGCACGAATGGAATAAAGGTTTTATTCGCGATAGTTCAGTAGGCGAGCGTTACGAAGCTATGGCTCAAGAAATTGGTCGCGCACTTGCCTTTATGACTTCAGCTGGTGTTAGCCCTGAAGAATTTAAGACGGTTGATTTCTATTCAAGTCATGAAGCGCTAATTCTGGAATATGAAAAAGCGCTTACCCGTATCGATTCACGTACCGATCTTCCATACGATGTTTCAGCTCACTTCCTCTGGATCGGTGAGCGCACTCGTCAACTAGATGGCGCACATATTGATTTTGCGGCAAAGATTCGCAATCCAATTGGCGTAAAGCTGGGGCCAAAATCAACTGTTGAAGATGCGCTCACTTTGATTGATCGACTTGATCCAGATCGCGAACCTGGTCGCTTAACATTTATTACCCGCATGGGTGCAGGCAAGATTCGCGAGGTATTGCCGGCTCTTGTCGATGGCGTAACAAAGTCAGGGGCTAAAGTTCTTTGGGTCTGCGATCCAATGCATGGCAATACTTACGAAGCACCAAGTGGCTATAAGACTCGTAAATTTGATGACGTACTCGATGAAGTTAAAGGTTTCTTCGAAGTACATAAAGCGTTGGGCACACATCCAGGCGGCATTCACATTGAGCTGACCGGTGACGACGTCACTGAGTGCGTAGGTGGTGGTGAGCAGATTTCACACGAGGATCTAGCCTCCCGCTATGAAAGCGCCTGCGATCCACGCCTAAATCATTCGCAATCACTTGAGTTAGCATTTTTAGTAGCGGAGATGTTGCGCGACCGTTAAGTTTCACCTGTGACGCTTTTAATTACCACCAGCAAAACACCGATTGGCAATTTGAATCTAATTGCTGATGAACATGTCTTGCTCGGAGCGAATCTTTCAACTATCTCTGCACTTAAAGGCAGCTTAGATGTATCTGATCAGGGCCGCGATATTAAGGTCGTAAAAAATATTCCGATAATTAGTGACTTAATTACTGACTATTTTGATGGTGATATTTCTGCAATCAATGGCATTTCGGTCAGACAGCCTGGTGCAACATTTTCACAAGCTGCCTGGAAAGCTATGCGCAAAGTAAAAGCCGGTGCAGTAATAACTTATTCCGATTTAGCAGATCGGGCTGGCTCGGCAGCTGCAGTACGAGCTGCTGGAACTGCTTGTGCTAAAAATGCCATCATGTTAGTTGTGCCGTGCCATCGCATTGTTAAAAGTGGTGGAGCTTTAGGAAACTATGCTTACGGCGTTAACAAAAAAGAGTGGCTATTAAGCCACGAGGGCGCGTTTTAAAACATCGATCGCATACGCCGTGCCTGCATCATCGATATCTAAATGTGTAACTAAGCGAGCATATTTTGGCCCAAGTGCTCCAATTAATAATCCTTCAGCTTTACAACGAGTAGCAAGTTCAGCCGCTGTAATATTTAATTCGGCTAAATCAAGACCAACGATGTTAGTTTGAACAGTTGCTGGATCTATTACTGACGGAACTATTGCATTTAGTGCAACTGCAATCTCCTTAGCGCGACGATGATCTTCGGCTAGAGGAGCGATATTGTGATCAAGCGCGTAATGACCAGCGGCTGCAAGAATTCCGATTTGGCGCATGCCAGCGCCGTAACGCTTGCGCCATACTCGAGCCTTGGTAACTCGATCCTTGGTCGAAAGCATTACTGACCCAACTGGAGCGCCTAATCCTTTTGATAAACAGACGCTGATGGTGTCGAAATATTTTCCATATTCCAAGAATGAAACTCCACTGGCAACGTGGGCATTCCAGATTCGGGCGCCATCTAAATGCATCGCTAAACCAAGTTTTTGTGCTCCAGCATGAAGAGCGGCAATTTCAGATATTGGCTGAACAGTGCCACCGCCAAAGTTATGGGTATTTTCAACTGCGATAGCAGTGGTTGAAACTAGATAGGGGCCTGAATCTGGGCGAGCGATTTCGAGTGCATCTGCGGCCTTTAATAAACCATTTATAGCTGGCCAAGTACGAGTTGTTATGCCAGAGAAAACTGCGGCAGCGCCCAGTTCAGCGCGAACGATATGTGAATTAGTTTCAGCTAAAAGTTCTTCTCCGGGTGCAACCAACATGCGAATTGCTAATTGATTAGCTAAGGAACCAGTTGGCGTAAACACACCTGCTTCT
>Ga0304728_1001566_pt1 | contig 15939 bp, 19 predicted proteins | sample C_130625_MF_Meta_FD_190476 | JGI IMG/M metagenome (GOLD analysis project Ga0304728, IMG submission 190476) | Freshwater microbial communities from Lake Croche, Canada to study carbon cycling - C_130625_MF_MetaG (v2) (version 2) | ecosystem: Environmental > Aquatic > Freshwater > Lake | place... | reverse complement strand
TTTATCCAATGGATAGTTTTCGTTTACTATTTGTGTCATAACGGGTTAATTGGTATTATTTATTATAATTATCTCGATCATGAAAAAGGCCCGCATTTTATTGCAAGCCAATTTCGGGGTAACCTCGGGAAAAGGTAATATTGTTATATTATTAACGAATGCTATTTACACTATTTACCCACATACGATATAAAAGAAAAAAATCTAATCTCGATATATCTGGGTTTTCTTTTAAAAATTCAGACTTTCCTTTTTTTACTGCGTCTTTAAGTTCATCCCACTCTTCGTCGCTGCAATATTGCACATTAGTAATTCCTGTTTCTCTTGCTATACTATACATATAACTGCTAAACGCTTGCTCATCTTCGTCTTCATTCTCTTTCAATAATTTCTTATATTGAGATTCGTTTATGATTCCAGCTTGTTTTTGAAATCTTAGCTTTTCGTTTAATGTTAAATTCATATTAATTGTTTATTATAATTGATTATTAGGTTGAACTAATCCTGCTTTAAATAACATTTGCATTACATCTTGACCGTTATTAAAAAATCCATCTAAATACTCAGCATTGAATGATTCTCCTGGAATAAATCCTTGTTCGCACCAATCAGACATACCTAAAAAGAATTCTTTACCTTTTGGAGTAAATATTACATCATTTAAAGTTATTTCTTCTTTAACAGGCTCTTTTTTAGTAGCTTGGAATTCATCCATTACTTCTTGAATAGTTGGTAAAGGCTTACCTGCTTTACGTTCCCATGCATATCCTTCTTTAAGAAGAGATTTTAATTTTATAGTCTTTGACATTTTATTGGTTATTTTAAAAATCTTAGTTTATATAATGTCGAAGCAATTAATTTAACGACATTATCAATTTCGTTTTGTAAATAAGAATCATTTTTAACTGATACCCTTAATTCATCTACTGTATTCATTAATGCTTTAAAATATTTTACTATCTGAGCATTATTTTCATAATCATTCAAAGCATAATTTTCATATCCTTTTAAGATATCATATTTTCCTTGAAATGATTCAATTAAGCCGTCTGTTAAGCCAACAATTTCATCATAATACGTATTCAAAGCGCTATGCTCTGAAAATGAATTAGTTTGAAGATGAAAAACATGTACTTGTGTAGCTGAATGTAATAGGTAAGATACTAGCTTTAAATATTCTTTATTCATAATTTATTTTACTTAACGCAAATATATATGGAATATTTTAAAGTTCCTAATATTTTTGCTATTTTTTTTATTTTTACCGAAAACTAGTAGTTCAATATAGCGTAATCATATGCTATAGTAACTGTAATAGTAACTGCTTCTCCGTCATTTGCCCAATCCATTTCATTGAAATTAACATCTGAACACCAAGCACCTTTTAATACCCACTCTTCTACTTTATCACCTACAGGTCCTAAAGAATTGAAAGTAATGTCTTTTTTGTAAAAATCAGAATAACCATCTCTACCTGTTACAGACTCATGTCCCAAACGAATCCATTCCATAATAGCTTGAGCTCCTGAAGGTACGATTGGATCATATAATGTAATAGAGATGTCTTGCCAACGTGATTTACCTTTTACTTTTCTATCTACGTTGATATGATCTAATACAGTTATAGTTGATGTTAATGCAGGTCTTGCAGCAGCTTTAATAATGAAAGAAGGAATTCCTTCAATATACATAAAGAACCTGTTAGTTTGTTTTGGTTCCCATGATTGGAACATTATTTCCGATGGGTCTAATATTTCTGGCATATTTTTATATGTTTATATTTGTTATTTAATATAATTATTATCGGTCTCCAAAAACCAATACATTTTTATTTTGCATGAAGAAATGTATCTAATAATGTAGCTATTTGTACGGTATGTAGTTTTAAATCATTATATAATTCGTCTGATAATGATTTTTTACGTTTAGTGTATTCTATTCCAATAATACCAATCATTTTACCGTCAATGCTTTTTAATGCAAATATATATGATGATTTGCAATCTGTTTCTTCAGCCATATAACGTAATCCAAATGTAGCAGTTTCTTCGTCTTTATAATCTACTATAATAATTTTATCGTTATCTAATAATTGATTAATAGATCTGCTGAAAAGATTTATTGGTATATTCTGAAAGTTATGTCTTATTGAATAAGTGTCTTTACTAACAGCCTCATATATCATAGAAAACTTTTGAATTGATTTACCTGTAGGATAAAAATGACCTCCATTATGGAATTGCGAAATCCAAACCCTATCACAAACAACTTCTTCCATAATAGTATCCATTAATTTACAAATGACTTCGCTATGGACTGCGGCTTCTTTTAACGGGTCTTTAGTTCTTTTCTTATAAGTAATATATCTGCTTATCAGCAATACCGCTACGGGGCTTAATACCCCGGTTAAGAATGCCGTAATTGAGCTAGATATGAATTCGTGTACAATTTCCATGGATTGATATAATCGTATGTTAAAGTTAAGGTTTTGGGTCTAAATTACTTACTTTGAAAGGTTGGATGATATGGTTTAATAGTTGCTCCCTTAAATCCTGCTTTATCTTTATAAGCAGCTTTCATTTTTAATCCTACTGTATGAGCTCCTTCGCCATTAAGCTTAATGACTGCAAAGTCTTTATCTTCTTCCTTTTTTAAAGGCATGATATCTACTTTCAATGAAGGATACTTAGCTTGATCTAATTTAAGTAATGATTCGATTGACTTTAATGCTTCTTCTCTTGTTCCTACTGGAAATTTTACTTTAAAATATCCTTTTTCTGATATTCCTAAATCTTTAGCTTTAGTCGGCGCTGCTTCTTGCATTTTCTTTTCTGCTTCACGGCGCTTCATATAATCTGTCTTACCTGTAGATGCTGGCATCTTACTTTGTTTTTTAGGTGCATCTTTTTTATTAGTAGCATAATCATCTTGAGCTTGTCTACGTTTCATATAATCTGTAGTTGCTTCTTTCATAGGAATTTTTGTTAAATCACTAAGAGCAATTCCTGTTTTTCTGCCAGTATTTGTATCTTGTAAAGTAGCCTTCGTTCCTGTAATATCTATTACTTTAAATTCTTTAGTATAATCTTCATCTGTCGAAGCATACTTTTTAGAAACTATATCTCCTATTTTAATTGTAGTATATGTTTCATTTACAGTTTCTTTTCGTATACCACCTTTAAGTATAGTCATTATAGCTAAGAAAGCATCATCAACACTGTAGTCATAATATTTAGCTATATTTTTAACAAACTGCTCTACTTTTTTTCTTAGTTCAGGATTAATGTTTCCGCCAGACACGAACATATCTCCCGCCTCATTTACTTTATTAGTAGAACGCTCTGATAATACTTCTTTAATGATTTCTCCAATCATTTTAGTTAGTTCTGATTTTTTCATAGTATTTTTTTTGCCTTCGTTAGCATTTAAATGTAATGCAGCTAAGTATTTATTTAATGCTTCTTTAGTACCTTTAGTATGTCCAACGACTTTACCGGTATCTTTTTTAGTAACGACATATTTGTCGCCTTGTTTATGATATGAATATGGCATATTGATTTATGTTTCTTTTATATAATTATTACCAGGCGCGACAACTCCAATAATTTGCCTTCCAGCGAGGCCCTGGATTTTCGCAATGATGACGTGCTCTATATGATTTTCTGCGAGCTGGTATACTTTTCTTAATTCTCATGTTAGGATCGCCAAAGTTAACTTTAACAACATTGCCTGCAGCATTCTTAACATATACTGATCTTTTCTTAGGACCGTCTGGAGTATAGAATGGTTTTCCTAATGTTACTGTCTTTCCGTGATATTCAGCTTCTCCTATTATTGGATTAGCTTTAAGTTCTTGAAGAAATTTAATAGCGCAAGAGTTACACATAGTTTGTTCGCTCTCTACCTCTTCTAAACATTCTTTAATTAATTGAGTAAGTAGTGTACGGTTCATATTTTCAAATTATACGCCTTTATTATAAATATCACGACCATAAAAAAACAGCCCTATATTTTTTAGATATAGGACTGCTTTTAAGTTAAATTAATTATGCTATTTATTGGAATTCAGCTCCGGTAGGGGTTAAATTAAAATTAATAACAATAAATTCAGCGGTTTTTGCAGGTTGTAAATAAATGTCACCTACTAATAAATTTCTGTCTATTTGAGCAGGAGTATTATTAGTTTCATCCATTACTACTCTAAATGCATATAAACCTTGTCTTTGCTGTATTGATTCCAAATAAGGATTAACGATACTTAAGAATCTATTTCTTGTAGCAGCAGTATTTTGTTCAAACACTAAATATCTAGAAGTAGATGCAATATATTTCTTAACCGTAATTAATAATCTTCTTACATTTATTCTATCTAATGCGCTAGGTTTTTGTTGTAAAGTCTTTTGACCCCAAGCACAAATACCTTGACCAGGAAACGAAGCAATTGGATTAACTTGATTTTCATATAATGTATCACGCTCTGAATGATTTAATTTAGTTTGAATATTGATAGCATCTGTAATACCACCTCTATTTAAACCTGCTGGTGCATACCATTCTGCAGCTACTGAATCATTATAAGCTAATACGCCAGGCATTAATACGCTTGGCGGAACCCAAATTGGTTTATTAATTGAAGCATCTAATACTTGCATCCAAGGATAATATGTTGCAGCATAATTACTATCCATATCAGTTGTTTGATTTACTGCTGTTGCAATAGAATCTCCATATGTAGTAACATCTACAATAGTAAATGTATCTTGACGATTTTCTGCTGTCGATATCATATAATCTGCAACGTAAGGGCATAATCTTCTGATTACTCCAGGTGCTAATAACATATTGATATCATACTCATCTTGATTTGATAAAATATCGAATGCATCTGTATACTTAATACTTCCATTACTTGTAGCGGTTGATAAATCAAATCCAAATACATTTGCAGCAGTAATATCAGCGCCAGCTAATTTTCTTCTAGCAGGACTCATACCATCTGAACCACCTTGCATTGGAACTGTAAACTGAACGTTATTAGCTGTTGGGCCAGTAACACCAGTGATATCAACTCTTGCAGCTAATGAACCTGTATATGTTAAACCTGAATTAATAGGCATATAATAATCATCTACTAAGAAATCTGCATTTATTGAATCAACTGTTGGCCCTGTTGCAGAAATTAAGGTAGGTATTGTTTGTAAATAATTTTCATTATCTGGAGCTCCAAAATTCCATCCTAAGAATGTAGAATTTGCATATGATAAATTACTACCATTTTGTGAGGTTGAATATATTGCTGAAGGCATATTAGCATTATCAAATCCTATATAAGTTTGTTTTAATTTTCTAAATCCCCTAGGAGATAATGTTACTGCTACTGCTTTAGCATCTACTGCAGGATCCATTTCAACTCTTACATATTTAGAAATATTGACGTAATTATTATATTCAATAATTTTATTAGTAGTGGTATCAAATACTTTATATTTATCTCCAATTACTCTTGCAATATATTGAGGGCTATCTGGATTTAAATTAACGCCTCTATATTGTTCTAATATACTAGCTCTGTTATCTGAATCGCCATAGCTTCTAACTAATACATCAAATGTAGAATAGCTACCAGAAGAATATTCTCTTAAATTAGTAATACTAATTTTAACGTCTTTATTAGTATCAGTACCATCAGATAAATGATGAAACTTAAATAAATTTTGTGTAGTAACTGCAGTACCAATACCTGCTATCTGACCTGAAGTAATAAAAGGAGTTGCTGCATGATTATAATCTGGGAAATAACTGCTAGTAGCTGACGTTAACATTGTAACGGTAGGATATACAGTTGATACTGGAGTTCCTGTTATAACTGTTCTAATTATTGGATATTGAATTGTACTTGCTGTACCCGTACCTGCTAAATAACCTCCTACCAATGTTAATTGAGGAGAAGCTAATTGATTAATTGCTTTTCCAGTTCCAAATGTTACAAAATTAGATCCGGTAACATGATTTAATTTACTAAAATAAAATGCGCCATCTGTAACAAAAGAAGGGAAAATATTAACCTTCGATAAATTACTAGATGATATTAACGATTGAAGACTAAAATTAGGTAATGCTAATAATGATGATGTAGGAACGGTAATTGTAAATAATCTATTCGGTACATTAGCATTTGTTAAAGCACTTGCTACTATTGCCGATTCTGCTAAAGTTAATAAAGTATATCCTGGAATGCTTTGTATTGTACTTCCGTAAATACCATTACTTTGACTAATAGTACAAGCTTGACTAACACTTGCTACTGTTGTACCATATGATTGAGATACTGTAGTACTGCCTGAAGTTATAGTAATCGACCCAACTGAGGCTGCTAATGTTTGAGAATAGTTTTGAAATAACACATACGGATAAGCCGAACCTACGCCATAACTAGTACTGCTTACTTTAGTGGCTTCAACACCGCCTAATACGTTAGCAATATAATCTGTATTTTGAGGATTAATTGATAATGATTTAGTTATACCTGATAAAGCAGAACCTGATATTACTGTTGTAAATGATGTCCCGATACTACCACTAATAATAAATGATCCTCTTAAATCTAAATTTGAATCGCTATCATTTTTAGTAGGATGCAATCCTGCTATAATTTGATATGTAATAGTTGATCCTGTTGATGCAACTGCAATCGCGGCTAACTTATTTGTTGATGTAGTAAAGTTCCAACCACCATTACCTAAAATACGAACTACCATAGCAGATCCTGCATTTTTTAAATAATTTTTGATTGCATAAGGGATGTAAGTTTGAGTTGAATCTTCACCTCCAAACATTACTTGATAATCTTGATAGTTTAGTACCTGCATTGGTACTAACGCTGGCCCTTTTAATGTAGGACCTACAAAGGCTGCTCCAATTTGGGCAATACCTGCTGGAAGAAATGATAAATCATTCTCGTTGGTAAAGACGCCTGGGCTAATAATTCTTTCTGTTGTCATTATTTGTTAAAGTTATAAATTTCGTGATTTGTGTAGAAAGATTCTTCCTACGAATATAATTATATTATCTTAAGATCAAACCTCCGAAATAAATTCTCCAGATTCTAAATTTACAGTACCAATACCATATTTCTTGGTAAATGCTTGCTGAATTTTAGATTCTAGTTCTTTTAGCTCTAAAAATACTCCTTGTAATTTAGAAAGTTCTTCTTCAATACCTTGTAATGCTAATGTTAAAGAAATCTTCTCTAAATTCACTTGCCCTAGTTGAGCTGTCAATTCCAAATACTTTGATTGGATTGATTTTAATTCTTCTAACTCTTCGTTAGATAATTTTGTTACGTTTGCCATAGTTTATTATTCTGTTGTTATTAAATTTTGTAAAATGAAAGGATATACTGATTCTGTTTCTATCCTACTTAAAACTGATAATGGTATTGGTTTATATTGAATCTCTAAATCATCGTTTATTAGTTCTGAATATTCTTTTTGAAATTCGATATATATTGGATTAGGAGTGCCGTTAATTATATTATTATCATCATCAAATTCTTCTGTACCTGGTAAATATAATGAAATTATTATTTTTCCTGTTTCTTTATCTTCTACGCCGTATTTTTTAATTAATTCATCTCGTAAAGATTCTAATGAGGATTTTACTTTATTGACTTCCTTATTTAATTCAAGTAACCAATATTTAGTAGTTAAAGAAAGGGATTCGTTTATGAACCCCTTTATTAATGTAACTTGTTCTCCTAATTCATTAGTACTTGAAATGCCATTAATTTCAGCGTCAAGCTCAAATATTTGGCCTAGCTTAATTTTTAATGTTTCCATAACTAATATTATTCGGCTTCTACTTTAGTAAACTCTCCAGTTTCTAAATTAATGTTACCAACACCATACTTCTCTTGCAATGCTTTTCCAAATTCCATTTCTTGTTCTTTGAATGTAGCTAATGTTTTCTTTAAACCTTCTTTTTGTGAGGTTAAGTTTTCTTGAGCAATTTCGATCTGACCAAATGCAGTCGTTAATTGAGTGTAATTTTCTTGGATTGCTTTTATTTGATCCAATTCTTCGATTGTTAGATTTATTGTTTCCATAGTAGTAATATAATGGATTTATTTTATATTTCCAAATTTAATTTACTTATTCTACTATATCTACATATTCTATTATAGGTAATGAATTAAGTATTTCTCTAATACTTAAAAAACTATCATCATATAATACTGCTTCATTAACTACATTATTATCAAATGCATCTTTAATAAATTGAAGGTATGCTCCATTTGCATAAAATCCTTCTAATTGTTGTTTTTGTTCGTCTGTTGCTTTTAAAACATTCATAATTGTTATACTCCTAATTGTGTGAATAAACTTGTTAATATTGAATATACGGTAGAACCACTTTGATATAATCTAAAACTACCATGAGCTGATGTCATGTGATAAGTTCCTGTTTCATAACTACCTTGTGGTGTTCCATTATTATTACTTGTTAATTCAAATTGTGAAGCTGCTCCTAAGCTTGGTGCTGTAATATTTCCGCCACTGCCTGAAATAATAGCTCCTACTGTGGGAATATAGATAGTTTGTCTAACAGAATTAGTGGCACCGCTACCTGACATTGCAAACATATGCATAACAGATCCGGTGTATGCTTGACCACTAACCACACTACCATTTGTTGATGTATTGATTGATGATAAAAAGGTACCACCACCAGTCGCGTTTCTTGATGTGTTATTAACAGCACCTGTATGACCTCCCATTGCGACTCTAGTAGTAACCATATTTGGTGATTTAGCTATATAAAATCCTGTAGCACCTCTTGTTAAATATTTAACAGCTTGTGTTGATGGAGTATAATTTAAATTTAAATAACTAGTACCACTTGATCTATATCCTTGTATATTATCCCATGTCGGAGAGGATACAGGAGTTACGAGATATGTACTAGAATTAACTAAACTAGTTCTTGCTGCAATTTGATTACCAGTACCAACAAATATATTTATCCTATCAAATTCATCAAGTAAACTTGCAGTTATCATAGGTTTGAAGAAATAATCATCAAATGTTTGTAATGTAGGATCAGGCATAGAACCTCCATTTGCTACAATGGCAGTTTGCCAAGCTAATGCTTGAGTTGTAAAATTATATAATGGGGTTGTTGCTAAAAAACTAAAAGGTGAAAATATCATATTATATTAAAGTTTTAACATATGCTAAGTATAAAGAAGAGGTATTTAATGAAACCATAGTTACTATATCTTTTCCAGTTGTTGTAGTCGGTATATATGGAGAACCAGATATTTGTAATACAGTTGATGGAAAAGATACAGTAGCAGATCCTGTAGTTGATACTAATATATTTGCTGTTTGACCAGGTGTAATATTACTAGGATTAATAAAAGTATTAGATCCAGATACTAATTGTAATGTAAAGAAATTACCGCTATTTAAATCTAATGATGCTGTATTTGATGCTATCGTTAATGCTATTGCATTTCCGGCTACAGACCCTGTAATAGTTACAGATCCAGTTATATTTAATGATCCAGATATTATTATATTTTGTCTTAATGGATTTACAAAGGATGCAGTTGAAGCAAGTGAAGCAGTCCCTAATAAAGATCCTGTTATACCTCCTGTCACAATTAATGATCCAGTAACTATTGTGTTTCCATTAACATCTAAAACTCCATTTAATGATGAAGCCTTATTAATACCTACTGTATTAAGGGTGATATATCCATCTTGTGATTGTGATACTGAACTGCTAGCATATAGTGTAGTAAAATTATTAGTAGGGGCAAATACTGAACCAGATGGAATAGGAAGTGCTGAGTTTTTGATTTCTAATGAACCACTTATTACCGCACTTCCACTAAATGGAAATGATATTGTTCCGCCTCCCCCACCGCTACTATTTAAAGCATATGAAGCAGTTGCTGCATAAGACGCACTTGATATAGATCCTGTTATAGGTCCTGTTACAATTAAACTACCTGTTATTGTTGAATCTTTAAGGGAGATTAGTCCATTTCTTGCTATAAATTCGTTTGCCATTTATTTTAAATTTTTGGTATATACTAAATATAAAGATGATGTATCAAATGAAATCATACTTATTAAATCTAGCCCGGATGTTGGAGTTGGTATATATGATGATCTAGATATTTGTAATACTGTTGATGGAAATGATACAGTAGCAGATCCTGTAGTTGATATTAATAAGGTTGTTGTTTGGCCAGATGTAATATTACTAGGATTAATAAAAGTATTAGTATTTGGCACAAGCTGTAAGGTAAAGAAATTACCACTATTTAAATTTAACGATGCGGTGTTTGAGGCTATAGATAAAGCTCTTGTATTTTCTATAACGGATCCGGTAGTGATTGTAGAACCAGTAATAGCAAAAGAACCAGTTATAAATACATTTTGATTTAATGTATTTAAATAAGATGATGTTGATGCAAAAGATGCTGTTCCTAATAATGATCCTGTTATACCTGCTGTTACATTTAATGAACCTGTAACTATTGTATTTCCGTTAATATCTAAAACACTATTTAAAGGAGTTGATTTGTTGATGCCTACATTATTATTAGTATTATATACAGGTACTGGATTATTCGGTAAAGTTAATAATGATGATGTTGCAAACCATCCATAAAAAGAACTAGGAAAATCACCATTATAATTAAGAATTATATAGTGAGGTCCAGGTCCAGCGTTAATAGTGTTGATATTTCTAACCCATGATCCACCAGTATTAAGATAAACATCATATCCAGTAATAGTAGCTGGTGATTGAACTGATGCTGGAGATATAACAAGAGTGTAACTTTGCAAAGAATAATTAAGATCAAGATTGAAAGCAGGACTAGTTGCCGCATTATATTGATTTGAATATGCTATAACATAAAAATTAGGCATTCCAAAATCATAATTACCATCACCGCTCTCATAGTAAATACTAAGATTACCATTAGTTATACTAAAGCTCGTTGATTGTGATACTGAACTGCTAGCATATAGTGTAGTAAAATTATTAGTGGGAGCAAATATTGAACCAGATGGTAATGTAAGTGCTTGATTTTTGATTTCTAATGAGCCACTTATTACAGCACTACCTGTATAAGTAAATATTGAATTTCCACCGCCTCCTCCATTCATTGCATAAGACGCGGTAAGAGCATATGATGCACTTGATATAGATCCTGTTATAGGTCCCGTTACAGTTAAACTACCAGTAATAGTAGTATTATTTTGAGCTATAAGACCGTTTCTTGCAATGAATTCGTTTGCCATAATTTATTAGTTTCGCTTTCCACTAATGGTTATATTAATAAATATCGGTTATTGTTAAATTACACGATATTTTCTTCCTGTAGGATCATTGTCTTGGAGCTCTGCTGCTTTATCTAATGCTTCTTGCTCGTTATCATATTCGTAAATAGGATCTGTTGGTTCTAATTGTGATACCCAGATTTGATCATTACCAGGTATAAATTCCATTTGAATTAAGTATTTCATGTTATAATAAATTTGCTAATGTTTTTATTGTCCAAGCAGCACTTGGTAATACTGTCGTTAAATTTAAATTTGGCCCACTTAATGAAGCTGTAAATACTATAGTAGCAGTACTGCCAATATCTAATGTACTGATATCTGTATATTGAATTGAACCTCCATTCCACACAATCATTACTTGTCCTGAACGTGCATTTGAACCAGATGCTATAGTGTAGTTATAAAATGTTGATGTATAAGATCCTGTTTCTATACTAGATAAAGTTCTAACTCCTATTGATGCAGTTTTTGTATCGTTTATTAATAAAGAATTATTAACTAATGCTGTTCCTGTTACGGTTAATGAGCCTGTAATTATTGTATTTCCATTAACATCTAATGTAGCATTTGATGTAGTTTTTCCAATACCAACATTACCTCCTACAATATAATGATTACCACTACCTGTTACTCTTAAAGAACCTGTAAATGATTGTATATCAGTTAAATTATTACCGAATTGATTACTACCACTAGAATATATTATGGATGAAGTAATAGTTTGAACTACTAATTTTTGTGCGGTTATTGTTCCTGCTACAGTAAAATTATCAGCATATGATGCAGTTGATGCTAATGATGAACTTATTGAATTTAAAACATAAGACGCGCTTGCTGCTTGATTAGCATATGATGATGTTGTAGTTAATAAATCTTGATTAGGATTATAACGTAATCCTCCATCTACTTGAATATATCCAGGACCGGATGTATCAACAAATAATACATTATGTTGTAAATTTTGCGTAGATATACTTGTCGATACTTGAAGGGCTAATGATGCTGTACTTGCGAATGAAGAACTTAATACTGTCATAGACCCGGTTAAGCTACTGTCTATGACTCTATTATTGTTAAATAAGAAATTAGATCCAGTTATAAAAACACTACCTGTAAATTGATGTGTATTAGATAAATCATTACCAAATATATTACTTCCACTTGAATATATTATTGATGAGGTTACTTGTTGAACTACTAATTTTTGAGCAGTTATTGTTCCAGTAAATAAAGCATTTGACCCTGTTATATCTCCTGATATTATTGCGCTTCCTGAAACATCTAGTTTAGCTGTAGGAGAGGCTTTTCCAATACCAATGTTACCATTTGTTTGAATTGTTATTGCTGAACCAGTAGCACTAGTATCAGTACCTGTTCCTATACTAAATCTAGTAGTATTATTTCCACCTTCTCTTAAAATACCTGCATACCAAGTATCTGAAAAATTAATACTGGCTGCTCTAGTGGTACTGCCTGTTCTAGCTATTCTTAATGTAGTTCCACCAGCAGTAGCATTATTGTTTAATAAACTGGCTATTGTAAAATCACCATTACCTAAATCTTTTTGTACATTTAATAAATAAGTAGGAGATGTAGTTCCAATACCAACATTTCCTCCTACAATATAATGATTACCACTGCCGGTAACTTGTAACGAGCCTGTAAATGATTGAACATCTGTTAATTGAGAACCAAATATGTTTGAGCCAGAAGAATATACTATTGATGATGTTATAGTCTGAACTACTAATTTTTGAGCGGTAATAGTGCCTGCTACAGTAAAATTATCAGCATATGATGCAGTTGCAGCATAAGATGAACTTACAGCATTTGTTATAGATCCTGTTATTCCTTGAGTTACAGTTAATGATCCAGATATAATGGTGTTTCCATTAACATCTAATGTAGCATTTGGTGATGTTTTTCCTATACCTACATTATCAGAAGTATTTATATGTATGCCTATAGCTCCACTTTGTCTTTGTAATGTGTATGTTAAAGATGGAGACCAATTGATAGTATTATTATAAAAAAATGCTGAAAGACCACTAGATGCAATCTGTAAATTATTAGTATTAAATAAAAATTGCCCTGTATTTATAATATGAAGTTTAGCAGTAGGACTAGTAGTTCCAATACCAACATTACCACTACTACTTACAAACATTAAACTTGTAGATCCAGATGTTATTTGGAATGGTATTTGTGTTCCTGAACCAGATATATTTACTGAACCTGATATATCTAGTTTTGCATTAGGCGTTAAAGTTCCTATACCTATATTACCACTTGAAGAAATAAATAATCTTGTAGAGCCACTTGTTTCTAAAGCAAGTGATTGATTATCATTTGTTCCTAATAATGCAGTAGCTCCAAATGAATTACCACTTTGAATAAAAGCATTTGATACAAATGAAGCGGTTGATGCAAATGATGCACTGGTAACTGATCCTAATAACGTTTGAGCAGTTAAAGCATAAGATGCACTAGTTGCAAATGATGATGTTCCTTGTAAAGAACCTGTAATAATAGCAACACTACCAGATACTTTTATAGCCTCGGCATTAAACGTACCTAACTTTACTGAATCATCTGATGATACTTGTAATATTGGTAGTCCTGATATATCGTTTACTGAAAATAATGAGCCGGATAAATTATCTGTTACGGAGAATAATTGTCCTTGTGATCCTTGAATATCTAGGATTACTGAGCCAGAACCTTGGACAATTAGTCCTTTCTTTACTTTAAATTCGTTTGCCATGTTTTATTTGCCCTTCATTTTCCGGGTTATATAATAATAAATATGTTAAAGGTTTGATTATCGACCTAATCTTCCTTTAGTTGCATTATAATTTTGAACTACTTCATCTCGTGTTAATCCTCGATTATATATTTTAGCAATTGCTATTGATCCTGATAATCTATAAAAGACATTATTAGGATTATTACCTAATCCTGCAACTAAAGAACTATATTGGTTTAATCCATCCCATCCTGGTCCAGTATTTCCAGCAGATCCAGATGCTATTAAAGTACTATCTACATAAATTTCATATGAAGATGTATTTCTAAGACATACTACTTGATGAAATGTATTGTCAAAGAAAGTTGTATTAGATATAGGCACGGTAGGATTAAATAAAGTAGTACTTCCACTTGTAAGTGAGTATTGTATAGAATTAGGAGTACCAGGTATTATTTGGATATATCTTGCATAATCCATACCAAATAATCCAGCACGAGTCATACCAGGCCCTAATCCAGATGATTTCACCCATATTTCAAAAGTATGATACGGATATGGATAATTAGAACTTGGCCCTAAACTATTTTGAGCGCTAGATGTAGTATTAAATATAATCTCTCCATAACTTGATGAATTATATCCAGGTAAATTACCAAGAGCTGCATTATTAAAAGAACAGCTATTAGTTCCTCTAGTTAAATTATTCCATATTAAACTTCCGCTTATATATGATTTATTATTAGCAGCATCTAACCAGAATACTAATCCGTCTGTTATTATATTAGGACCTCCTAAAGAACTCATAATTCAAATCTTCCTTTCATAGCGTTATAGTTTTGTGTTATTTCTGCTTGAGTCAATATCCTATTATACATTTTATAACTAGACATACTGCCTGTAAAAAATTGAGTACCATTATTAAGATCTCGACCTAATTGCCAAGCACTGGTATTATAAATTGTATTACCTAGCCAAGTTACAGATCGAGATCCAACTAAAACACCATTTAAATATAAATATGAATTTGTAGGAGATGCTTGAAATACACCATTATACCAAATCCCATCGTCTCTAAGACTAGATGATACAGTTGCGTTAATATATTGAGTAGCTGCAGATCCGGATAATACACCAAATGATATTTGATTAGCTAATCCAAAATATGCTCGTATTCCATAAGTAAATCCAAACAATCCCGGAACTGTTCCTGTAGTAGGTACTGTTCCTTTACTTTGAAACCATATATCAATTGTAAAACTAGGTAAATCAAAGAATGTATCTCCAGTACCAAAGCTAACAACGTCATTTATTCCATCAAAATTTATAACTCCACCATTATTAGAGCTATATGTAGGTCCATTAATTAATGTGCCATTTTTTCCATTACCACTCTTATCATACCATATAGTTGATCCTGATTGGTATGATTTAAGATTAGCAGCATCTACTGCTACTATTAATCCATTTGTTACTATATTCGGTCCTCTATAAAATCCCATAACTATTATATCATTCTTGTTAATGTTTTTACACTCCAAGATCCAGATAATGATCTTCCTTGAAGTAATATATTTCCGCTTGATAAAGAAGCAGATAATATTAAATTATTTGTTAGTCCTATATCGTTTGTTGCTGTTTCTGAAAATTCGATTGATGATCCATTCCAAACAGTAAATATTGTTCCTGCTCTTGCATTTGTTCCAGATGAAGCAACATAATCAAAGAATCCTGCTTGATATGAACTCGTTGGGAAAGATGCTATATTCGCTATAGAAGCTGTTGTTATTGATGCGTTATTTGAGTATTGGAATATAGATGCTGATATTT
>Ga0304728_1001564_pt1 | contig 15997 bp, 22 predicted proteins | sample C_130625_MF_Meta_FD_190476 | JGI IMG/M metagenome (GOLD analysis project Ga0304728, IMG submission 190476) | Freshwater microbial communities from Lake Croche, Canada to study carbon cycling - C_130625_MF_MetaG (v2) (version 2) | ecosystem: Environmental > Aquatic > Freshwater > Lake | place... | reverse complement strand
TGTAAATTATTTTTAATTGCTTTTGTCATGTTATTTTGGTGATTGGTTTTCAAATGAGTTTAATTGTAATTCGTTAAATAAGTTTATGAGTTCTTGCACATATGCAGCCTCATAATTTAATTCAGATATTGTACGTCTAATATCTTGCATTTCTAAATAATCATTAGCTTCTTCTAATGATTTTTGTTCTGCACGTATATCTACTTCAATTGTGTGTAGTGAAAGCTTCAAATCCTCGATTGAAGCATTTTGATAAATTAATTTTAAATCTGCTGTCATGAGTTGTTTGTATGAAAGTTTTTTAATCATTAAATTAAAGAGTAAATCCATAGTAATCATCTTCATCGTCTAAATCTGCTTGTATTTCAGCTTCTTGAAATTGACGTTCTATATTACCTAATGGCATTTTAACTTGTGGTTTATCATTATTAAGCAATGCTTGATAATAATCTATGATTTGACCTGCACTTATATTAGGTCTAACAGTCCCATCCAGAAGATTCGTAAATCTCTGGATGGTCTTGTTTCTTGCTTCTTGAGTAGTCATTAGTGATAAGGTCTTTCTAATACTACGTTAATTGCCTCATAATGATAATATGAACTATCTGCTAATTGATCTAAATATGATGTGTCTTTTACTTCATATCCACAATTTGAAATGTAATATGTGTAATTTTGTTCATTGTAATTAACAAGAACTGTATCACCTGCTAATACTCCTAATGAATCAATATTTTCTACAAATACTATTCTATTATTCTTTACTGAATGTGCACGCCATTTTGTAGGACGTTTTGAATCACCTGCTATTCTTGTACATGATGACATTGATGCCATTGCTCCTAACACAATAAGTGTTAAGATTGATGCCTTTATTAAAGATAAGGCTAAACTCATGCTTAAGTTTTTCATGTTTTGTTTAGTTTTTGATTAGTTAAATTTATTATCTTGATAATTGTCTTGAATTGAGCCATCCTTGTAGCCATACCATACAGCTACAAGGATAAGGATGAATAGTAATGCCATAGTTTTATGTGTTTTTTAGATGATTTGCTATATAATTATCCCTCTGCACTCAGTTGTAATACATTTTCACTTTTATTGTGTACTTGTAGGATGAACTTTTACCAACAAAGTTCTTTGTTTGCTCATTAAATGGTTTATTTCAGACCCTTCCTTGTATTACAACTTTATGCATTGGGAATATTCAAGGTCTTTCAACCTATATGTATGATAGTAATTACCATATAATTGCATTGTTTCATCACTACTTATGCTATAGTTATCCCTCTGCACTCAGTTGTAATAGCTTACATTAGTTCAATGACTAATAATAAGTAATCAATACTCTTGAGTCAAGCTCCGCTGATAAACTTCACAGTGTTATCAAGTATCAATATTTTTACTACTACAACTGTCTACCCTTGGGAAGTAGAAATGGTGCATTAATAATTATTATCCTTTGCAATAGTTGCAATACCTGAGAGTATTTAGTATCTCTTACCACACGCTTAAGTGACTTTACTATTCAGTAAACCTGAATCTTGTGGTACTACAACTATGCATTGGATTGTTTATCTTGTTGAATAAACTTGATAACCTTTTTCATTACTTTCAAATACAGCTTGTTGTGTTTTTATTGAAAGATAATCTTCAAAAGATACTAAGTCTTTCCAATTGTGCTCATAGTCTAATCTTTGAGCTTCTTCTGGGTTTAATACTATTGTAATCATGTTGTGTATGTATTTGTGTTGTGTTAATTAATGCTATATTATAAGATAAAGATAAGGTCAGTAGTGTGAAACTTACTGACCTTAAAAAACGGTAAGTTAATCTAACTTACCATTCCACACCATAAAAGAACCATTATCATTGGTCTTTACTTCTAAATTGCGCAGCAATTTTATTGCTAATTCATCAGCAATAATCTTTTCAGCACCTTCAAATTGAGCAGTTGCCCAAAATGTAATTGTCTTTGCTATTCCTAATTCAGGATGTGCAATACTTAATGCTAATTTATTATTAACACCAGTTCCTTTTGTACCTTTTCCAAGGTTAATTAATTTTGCCATAACGCGGGGTATATTTTAGTTCAATATTAGGTAGGGGTGGTTTTCAATAGGTGGTCCCCCCTCACAAAAATTTAGATAATTTTTTTACCCTCTCAAATAATTTTAAAAAAATTTAAAAAAAATTTTTATCTTTACCCCTCGTTCTTTATAGCTTCAAGGCTTTTCAAGGTGTGGAAAAAGGCCTCTATTTATTAGGGGCTTTTATTCTATCTAATGACCTATTCCAGCAGAATTTTAAAGCCTTGTTATTAATGGTCCAAATCTCACCATTGTCTAAGGCACAAGTAAATAGTAAGTCATGTTCTTGTGAATAGTCTATGACTAAAAAGGCATATCCTTCCATATTGTGTTCTATAGAAAATATGGGGATCATAGGGTCTAGTTGTAGTATCACCTTACAAATGTAGTATCAAAACTTGTAATTATAACATTTTTTGCTAATTTTGTAGTTCGTTCTTTATGTTTGAAAACCACATGCCAAAAAGCCCTTACCTTCCGTGAGGGCTTTTTATTTGCCAAAAAAAGTAGCCTGTAGGGGACAAAGCTACAGGCTATAACATTGAGGAAACAAATGACAGACCTTGCAAATATAGTAAATTTTTTTTCATATCCTACTTGTTTTTACAAATATTTCAATTATATTTGCAAAGTTTCATTTGTTAGAGTTCATACTTAGTTAGTTTTACAATTTCCTAAAGTTGAATTAAAGAGGTCCCGTAAGACCTCTCTCTAAAGTAAGAATATAGGACTAGTCTAGTAGTCAATGTTGACACCTAGCATGTATGGCTAGACTCTCCTAGGGGCAATAAACTCTCAAATAGAGATGAAGTACCCTGATATACACAAGGTTTAGAAAACAGTATGTTTTTTAAAAGCTATGGGCGAGATTGAGATGCTCATACTGGAGGTAAAAGTAGTATTACTACTCAGACGAGCTAAACCAAGGTATACAACATGAAGGCAAAGCAAAAATACACCAATTTTGCAGGGCTATAGGTGTGTCCAATTATAACTATTTGGTATTTTAAAAACTAATAGTTATTTTAGCTAAAAATTATGCCCATGAAATATCTAATTACATTGTTAGTACTATGCTTATTCCTAGAAAGTTGTAAGCATACACCAGAGGAAGAAATTAATCCTTGTGGTAAAGGTAAGATTACTTATAAATCTGATATTAAACCTATTATTTCTAAGAATTGTGGAGGTTGTCATAAAGAATATTTGATTTATGATAATTTAAATGAGATTTGTAATAATGGTAAGTTTCATAAAAGAGTAATTTATTTACATAATATGCCTCCAAATGGTATAGATACTTGTGATTTAATTACTCTAAAATCATGGTATTATAATGGCCATACTTCTTATTAACTTAAACTAAATAAAATGAAAAACACACTTACTATTATTGCTACTATCTTACTTATTACAGGTATAGCACACAATCTATCAAGTTCTCCTGATGGAGCTCCTTCAGGTTATGCATTTGATAAATCATCTAACTACAAGACTTGTGCAACGAGTGGATGCCACTCAGGAACAGCAGTAATTGCTGATACCTCTATTGCTAAGATTACAAACAATATTCCAAGTACAGGTTATGTTCCTGGAGTAACTTACACATTTACTGCTACAGTTAATAAACCTTCTAATGTAAGGTTTGGTTTCCAAGCAAGTCCTCAAGATAGTGTGGGTAATTACAAAGGAACTATGATAATTACTAATACATCTAAGACTAAGATTACAGGTACTAAATACATCACGCATACGCAGAATGGCAATAGTCAATCTTCATGGTCGTGGAATTGGGTAGCTCCTGCTTTTGGATCAGGACAAGTAAAGATGAGTGGAGCATTGATGGCTGCTAATAATAATGGAAGTACATCAGGTGATTCAGTTTATAAAGTATCTACTACTATTAATGAATGCTTCAAAGCTCCTACTAATATAGTTGCTACACCAAAAGGAGTTTCAGTTGCTATTAGTTGGACAAAGATTAGTTGTGCTACAGGATATAAAATTATGTATCACGCAGTAGGTTCACCTACATGGAAATATATTACATTACCTGATACTGCAACTAAAAGTATATATGGATTGGCTTATTCAACAGACTATGAATATGCTATTGCATCTATAAATGGAACTACACTCTCTGCATATTCAACTACTAAATACTTTACTACATATTGTCAATGTTTAAATCCTATTGTAGTAGTAGATTCTATTGGTACTAATCAAGTTAAATTTTTATGGCAAGATGATAGTTGTGGTGTTAGATATAAGATTCAATATAGACAAGTAGGTAAAACAGCATGGATAACTAAACTTATAGGTGACACAGTAAATACAATTTTATCTAACTTACTTGTAGCTAATACTCCTTATGAATTCCAAGCAAGAAGAGAATGTAATTCTATAGGAACTTATTATTCAACATGGAATCCTATTTCTCAGTTTGTAACTAATCCAATCATACAAGATTCATATAGAATTGGAGAATATCCTAAGCAATTTTTAAAAGCATATGATTTATCAGGTAGAGAAGTAGACCCAGAAACACCTGGTTTTCTAATTTATATGTATACTGATGGTACAACTACTAAGGTATTTAATGATGCAAATGAGTAGTTTTTCAACTTAAAAAAATAATTAGCCTAATTCTCAATGAGTTAGGCTATTTTTTTTGCTAATGTTATAAATTGCAATTATCTTTGATTATATGATTACCATTAAGACACCTAAAGATAGATTCTTTGCTACATATCTTACTTGGTTAAACCCAGTTTTACACCTAAGTAAAGGAGAAGTAGATATACTATCATCTTTAATGACTTTGCATTATGCTCATAGACATTATGATCCTGAGATTTTAAATGATTTAATCTTTAATGAAAAGACTTATGAAGCTATAAGGAAAAAGATGAAGATTAATTCTAAGTTGTTTAATAAATTATTAGCATCTTTAAGAGAAAAAGGATTGATAGAAGGAAATGAGATTAATCCTAAACTTACAAGTTATCCTAAAGATAATAAGTTTAGATTGTTTATTGCATTTGAACCAGAAAAATGAAGATAGACTTAGATGAAGTTTATAAAAAGATAGCTTTTGAAACAGGTATTCCTAAAAGTAAAGTAGAAATGGCTTTTAGAAGTATGTTTGAAAATATTGCAAATACAATGAGGGAAGAAAAAGGGGATAATATATTGTTACCAAAGTTTGGTAAGTTTGTTGTACCTACTTATAAGCTTAAGTTTATAAATAAAGAAAAGTATGATAAAAAAGTTAGCAGAAATAGCAGAGGGTTGGAAAAACCTGATTGACCGTAATCCTGAAGTAGAAAAGATTGCTGAAGAAAGATTAGGATTATGCTTATCTTGTAAGTATAATAACACTTCTCCAGAATTAGGGATGTTATCTAGGTGTACGTTGTGTGGGTGTGTATTAGAAGCTAAAAGTAGAAGTTTAAAAAGTAAATGCCCGCAAAATTTATGGCCAGACTTAACAGAGGAGGATCCTCAGTAGAAGTATCATATCTAACAAACCTTACTGATGCAAAAGAAAAGATAATAAAAAGAAATGCAAAAGGTAAGAGTGTTATAGATATAAATGATTTAAAGATTATAGACTACTTCTTTAATAATAAAGGAGAGCCTATGTTAAATAGATGTAGAATATATGTAGAGAATGTAGGATGGTTAGTTTTAGAAGAAACTTATGAAGAAATGAGAAGCTATAAAATGGATGGAACTACAATAGAAATTACAGGATTTAAACAAAAAACAATAAAAAATAAAAATGGAAAACCAACAAATAGAACAAAGCGTTCTACACGAAAAAATGCGTAAGCATTTTACACCTTTAAATGGATATATTCTTATTGAGTATGTTCGTAATTTAAAAAGTTCAGGTGGAATTTATATTCCTACAGGTTCTGAAGAAACTAAGTCTATTGCTCATCCTGTAGTAGCTACATCTTCTAAGTTAAGTGAGGCAATTGCTGAATTAAAAGTAGGTGATTGGGTAGCTTTACAAGGAAGACAATTAGATGTGTTTAGAATGTATGATAAAGAATGGGCTATTATACGTGACTTTGATATAATGATGATTGTAGATATGAATTATATTAAGGATGAAAAAGAATATAAAGAAACTAATAACTTAAATACTCCTAAATTTTTACATTAATGGCTATTCCAACTCCTCCAAAGAAAACTACTAGTATGGCTAGTAGAATGTCTAGTTCAAAAGAAGGTGAGTTTTGTTCTTACCTTATGTCTGCTGCTGTGCAGATTCATATTTATCATTTAAGAACTAAAGGTCCTGGTGCATTTGCTATGCATATGGCTTTAGGTGGATTATATGACGCATTACCTGATTTAGCAGATACTTTAGCTGAATCTATTCAAGGTAAAATGGGTTTACTTGATTATACTTATGAAGCTTCTTATGATAATAATGTAGCTAATGCATTAATGTTTGTAAAAGATTGTTTAAATTATGTTAAAGAAACTCGTAAAAATATTTGTCAGGATACATACGTACAGAATCAAGTTGATGGAATAGAACAAGAGTTTTATTCTACTATTTATAAGTTAGAAAATTTACAGTAATGAAAAAATATACTTTATTGTACTACTATTCTGTAGTAGATAATAAATGGTATTGGACTTTGAAGAAAGGCCAAAAAGAGTTAGCTACTTGTGTAGAAGGTTATCTAGATAAGTATGCTTTATTAAGAAGTATTAAAAGAAATAACTTCTTAAATTTTAATACTATTCTAATTAGAGAGTATATACCTTATCCAAACTATGAGAGTAATTGAATCTTGGGATACCATAGCTAATTTCTGGGAAATTAATCCTCAGTTAAAAACACCTATTGTATTTAATAAGTTATATTCAGAAGATAAGTCTAAAAGTAAGGCTCACTCAAGTAAATTGATGTGGGCCATTGCTTATTATGCAGACTTTGATTCTAAGTATAGGGCTTTATCTGATGGAGAAAGACAAAAACTTATTTCTGAAGATATTCTTAAACAACCTGACTTTGATTGGTCTACTTTGTCTGACTATATTAAAGCTTGGGATATGTTTAAGTCTGTACCTATGAAACAAATGATGGAATGGGAAAGACTTATGAATGAAAAGACTGAATATATGAAGACTTTAAAATATAATTCAGAGACAGCCGATGAGATTGAGAAAAGACTTTTGTCTAATACTAAATTGTATTCTGAGTATGAAGATATTATGTCTAGATTAGTCCAAGAAGGTGAAGGTGGTACTATGATTGGAGGTAGTATGGAAAGTTTAACAGAACGAGGAGAAATATAATGTGGGACAATAGGAAGGACTTCACTTTAAAAGAAATACCTAAGCTTCATCCAATGAGCAATGGGTATTTAGACTTTTGGAGAGGAGAAAAGAAGAAGGTAATTGAAGGTCAGTGGATAAATGGGATATGGTGTCCTCCACAATTATATCATTACTTGAACTATGCTACTATTGTCTTAGGAGAAAGAAATTTAAGAAAGAAAGATAGACCTTGGGATTTAGATTATGTATGGGATTTAGCATACTATTGGATTGAAGCTAGAGGTTTATCAGGTTTTGAAAAAGTAGGAGATGTAGATGATATTAGGTCTTTTCTTAGAACTAAACAATCAGAAGATTTAGGTAAACCTTTGTATAATAAGGAAGCTAAGAACTTACTTATTATGGGGCCACGTGGTTGGGGTAAATCTTATTGGGGAGCTAATGTAGCTGCACATGAGTATTTAACTGATGGTCAGAAAGAGTATACTCCTGGAGAAATATCTAAAGAAACTGCAGAGATTATGCTTAGTGCGTATAATGCTCCGTATGTAAATGACTTAATTACTAAGATTCAGGACGTACTAAATAATTATCCTGGAGGTATGGAAGTTAATGGGATTTATTATCCTGCTCCTTTTACTAAGACTTTAGTAGGTACTTGGAATATTGGTAAGAAAGTAGAAAATTATTATAAAAAGAAAGTTGGTGGTAAGTGGCAAATGGCTGGTACTAGAAGTTGCTTTAAACCTAGAGTTTATAGAGACAAACCTCTTGCAGGTGTAGGAGGTCGTAATACTATTAAAATTGGAGAAGAAATTGGAGTTTGGGAAAATCTTATCGAGTCTCATTTTGCTGATGAGAATACTCAAAGACTCAATAATTATAAGTTTGGTTCTACTCTTTACATTGGTACTGGTGGGGATATGGTTGGGGGTGGAACACTTGCTTCGCAGAAAATGTTTTATGATCCTGAAGCATATGACTGCTTGGTGTTTGAAGACATTTATGAGAATAGGGGAAAAATAGCTTTATTTTTTCCATCTACATACACTAAAATAAATTACAAAGATGGCTTTGGTAATACTAATCTTCATCTTGCTAGGCTGGGTGAAGAAGAACAAAGAGAAAAGAAAAAACTTGCTAAAGATGCTAGTGCTTATGACGAGTATGTCGTGTACAATCCTATTGTACCTAGTGAAGTTTTTCTATCTAAAACAAATAACATATTCCCACTTAAAGATTTACAATATACTCTTGCTAATATAGAAGCTAGTAAATTAGCAGATGCTGAATGGATAGGAGATGTAATTGTAAGTCCTGAAGGAGAAACTGAATGGAGGAATAATGCTAAGAATAGACCTATCTATGATTTTCCTCTTAGAGCTGAAGCTAATGTAGAAGGTTCTATGGTACTTTATGAACATCCTATTAAGGATGAAAATGGAGTTATTCCTTGGGGTAGATACATTGGAGGAATTGACCCTTATGACCATGATAAATCTAAAACTGGTTCATTAGGTTCTATTATTGTTTTAGATAATTTAACTAACAGAATTGTAGCAGAATATTCAGGTAGACCTGAGACAGCAAATGACTTTTATGAACAATGTAGACGACTATTATTATACTATAATGCAATGGCTTTGTATGAGAATGAAAAGAAAGGTGTATTCACTTATTTTGAATCTTGTGGAGCGTTGTATTTACTTGCTAAGCAGCCTAAATTAATTAAAGATGTAGTAGCAGGTAGTACTGTAGATAGAGGCTATGGAATACACATGTCTACTGAAATTAAAAGATATGGAGAAGGTTTAATTAATTCATGGCTTAGAAAGTCTTATGAAGGTGATGTTAAAGTTTGTCATAAAATTAGATGCCAACCTTTATTAAAAGAATTAATTTTGTATAATGCTGATGGTAACTTTGACCGTGTAATGGCTTTAATGGTAGCTTTGTATCAGAAAGAAGAGATGCGTAAGTATGAAGTTAAAGTAGAAGAACAAGCTAAGTCTTTCTTAGACCAAGAGTTCTTTCAAACAGGGTTTCAGAAGAAATCAGAATATGCTATAGGTAGAACAGGATTTTATTTATAATCTATTGTTTAATAAAAATCATAAAAATAAATTTGTAGTTTAGGCTAATTAGATTCAAATGGAAGTAGTATATCAAGATAGGGTCATATTACCAAGGCAAAAAGTGCTTCGTTCAGTCAAGGAAACTCTTGAGTGGAAGCACAAATGCGTTGATGCAATTATTGCATCTACTAAAGGTAAAGATTCCCAAAGAAGACGTTCTGTAACAGAGCGTAAAAGAAATTATGACTTATTGAATAATAAGATAGATATTACTCATTTTGAGCATATAACTAACCCTTTTAACTTAGGTAAAAATCAACCTAACAAGTTTCAGTTACCTGCTACTTTACAACCTTATGATATTCTATTTCCTATATTTAATGTATTGTTTGGAGAAGAACATAAAAGGTTCTTTAATCCTATTGTAAGAGTAGTTAATGATACTGCAGTTACAGATAAAGAAGATAAAATAAAACAAGCTATAGTTCAAGGATTATATCAGTATTTAACTCAAGATGCTCAAGCTGCTGCAAAAGAAGCTGAAGCTAGAGGTGAGCAACCTGAAGAAATTCCTACTCCTGAAGATGTAATTAAAGCTTCACAAATGTCTGCTAAAGATATGCGTGAAATTACAGCTGAAAAGTTTTTAACTTATTATAAAAAACATGAAAGACTTAAAGATAGGTTTGCCATGGGTTGGAAAGATTGGTTAATTGCAGGAGAAGAGTTTTATAGAGTAGAATCAGTAGCTGGAGAAGCTAAAGTAATTCGTGTTAATCCTTTACAAGTATTTTTTAAGATTGGTGAGAATAATGATTCTATTGAGGAATGTGACCAAATCTTAGAAGAAAATTATCAGACAGTTAATCAAATCATTGATGAGTTTTATGAAGTTCTTACTCCTGAACAAATTGATGAGCTTGAAAACTATTACCCTAGTGGTATTCCTGGAAACCAGGTAATCAATCCTCTTACTATTAAAGAGGTAGAAACAATTTACCACTTTCAAAACCAAGAAAGTTTTATTGATAGGATTCCTGTATATAGAGTAAGATGGAAATCTTTTAGAAAAGTAGGTACATTTTATTATATTGACCCACAAACTGGAGAAGAACAAAGTTTTACTGTAGATGAGTCTTTTAAATGGGATAAGAAAGATCCTATGCAAAGAGTAGAATGGTATTGGGTATCTGAGTATTGGGAAGGTGTGCGTATTGGTATGGATATGTATATTGAACCAATGATACGTCGTAGACCACAACAGTTTAGGTCTATGGATAATTTATCTAGATGTAAATCTGGATACTTTGGTAGAATGTGTTCTGCTACTAATACACAAAGTACAAGTCTTATGGACCGTTTAGTTCCATGGGTTTATTTATACTTTATTATATGGTATGATACAGAATTAGCACTTGCTACTAACATTGGTAAAATTGCTTTATTAGATGTATCTATGATACCTGATGGTTGGGAAATAGATAAATGGATGTATTATGCTCGTGCAATGCGTGTAGGCTTTGTTAACTCTATGAATGAGGGTAACAAACGTATGGGTATTAATCAAAACATGTCTACTCAGAATAAGGAGTTAAATCTTGAGATGGGTAGTTATATTCAATTTAATATTACTCTTCTTCAAGAAATTGAACGTAAGATTCAAAATACTGCTGGAGTTCCTCCACAAAGATTAGGTGCTATTTCTAATCAAGAGTTAGTAGGTAATGTTGAAAGAAGTATTACTCAATCTTCTTTAGTTACTGAAGATTTATTTAGAATGCATAATTTAACTAAATTAGATGTATGTGAAGCTTTACTTGAAGTAGCTAAAGATGTATATAAAGATGGTAGTAAAACATTACAGTATGTAACAGATGATTTACAAACTGTATTGTTTCAAGTAGATGGAGAAGAATTTAATAATGCAGATTATGGAGTGTTTGTAACTGATGATAATAAGGACATGGAAGTGTTCCAAGCTATGAAAGAACATATGAAGTTTGCTCTTCAAAATGATCAAATGGCATTTCATCAAATTGCAGATATTTATAGTACTGAGTCTGTATCTGAAATTCGTGCTACTCTTAAGACTTACTATGATGAAAAATCTCAGCAAGCTCAGCAGGCTCAACAAGCACAGCAACAACAAGCTCAACAAGAAGTTGCAGCTAAACAACAAATGCATCAAGAAGATATGCAATTACAGCAGTATATTGCAGATTCAAATAACCAAACTAGAATTCAAGTTGCAGAAATAGGAGTATATTCACGTCAACAAGAATTAGATTTAAATATGAATTCTATTCCTGACCCTATGGAAATAGCTGACCATGCTCTTAAGCAACAATCTGAAGCTTCTAAATCTTTTATGGAAAAGATGAAGTTAGAAACTGAAAGAATGAAAGTAGCTAAAGAACAATCTATAGCTAAAGAAGAGTTAGGTATGAAACAAAAAGAACTTCAATCTAAAGAAAAGATTGAAAAGATGAAGGCTGATACAGCTTTAAAAATTGCTAAAACAAATAAAAATAAATACGATAAGAAATGAGTTTATCTACCACCAAAACACGTGACTATCCTAAAGTAGATAGAATGCGTGGAGTAAATTACTTAAAATTTATAGATACTGATACTTACACACTTGCTAATGAAGATAAAGGAAAAGTTCTTTTACTTACAGCTGGTTTAGGTACTACTATTACAGTACCTGCATTAAGTATACCTGTAGGCTCTCAAATAGATTTTATTGCTATGACTTCAAATACAGGTTCTTTAACACCTGATACAGGAGTTACATTAAATAGCAAAGGAGGTTTAACATATTTAGCTGCTCAATTTTCAGGAGCTACTCTTATTATGACTGCTCCTGGTGAATGGACATTAATTGGTGATATAGCATAATATGTTTAAAATAGGTTTTTTTCCACATGGAGCAGGTACTCCTCCTACAATACCAATAAGCCCAAACGCAGGAATTGGATTAAATACACTTCGTATTAGTGGTGGTCTAGCATATATTTATAGTGGATTTACTGTAAAAGTAACAGGAGCTAGTCTTACAAGTATTGTTTTAGAATGGTCTTTAATAAGTGGTATAAATACGCCTTATATTTATTTTTATGTAAATTATCCTGGTATAACTAATACTGGGCTTACATCAATACCTGCGTTACCTCCTATAACTACTAATACTCCTACAAATGTAGGGTTTACTCAATTTAGACCAGGAATTAGTAGTCCAATAAGTGTAGCGTTAGATGATTATATTACATTTGTTACATTTCCTTCAGCTGCTTACACTTTTGGAGATGCAAATATTGCAACTGGTGCTATTCTTGATAATCCAGGAGGCACTATATTAGCTACAATCGATATGATAAAAACAGTAGATAATTAATGAATTCTACTCTATCAAATATTCATGCTAATAAATTAGCAAAGTATAACTACAAGTATATTGATAGTAATGGAGATGTATATATAGGTACTAAAGATGGTAGATTAACTAAAATTATTAACCCTGTTGTAAATACAACAATAATTAATACAGGATTAACTAGCGCAGAATCAACTAATACAAATACAAACCAAGAAACAAATCTTTCACCTTTCTTATTAATGGGAGGATAATATGGCAATAACTTATAAAGTATTGGGGCAGTCTGCTCCATTAGCAACTACTGAAACAGATTTATATACTGTACCTATTACTGCATCAGCAGTAGCTAGTTCTATTATTGTATGTAACAGAGGTGCAACTCAAGCTACATTCAGAGTTAGTATTGCTGTAGGTGGAGGAGTAACAAGTAATAAAAATTATATTTATTATGATTTATTAATTGCAGGTAATGATACATTTATTGCAACAATAGGTGTAACTTTAGCAGCAGCTGATAAGGTAAAAATATATGCTTCATCAGCTAATTTTTCATTCTCACTTTATGGATCGGAGGTAGTATAATGTCACAAGGATTTGCAGGATATAACATAATGGATAGTGAGATTTCATTTAAGAACTCTCCTAACTTAGATGCATTTGGCAGGCTTAGGGTTAGCAATCCATTTACTTTATTTGATTCAAGCCATAGGTATGCTGATAATGGATTATGGTCTACATCTACTGCAACAGGAGGGACTACTACATTTAATGCAAATCAAGGTTTAGTAGATTTAGCTGTTACAGCAGCTTCAGGTTCTGAAGTTATAAGAGAAACTATTAAAGTATTTGCATATCAACCTGGTAAAAGTTTGCTTGTGTTAAGCACTTTTGTAATGAGTCCTGCTAAAACAAATCTTAGACAAAGAGTTGGATATTATGGTGCAAATAATGGATACTATTTAGAACTTAATAATACTACAGTAAGTTTTGTTGAAAGAAGCTCTGTTTCAGGAGCAGTAGTAAACACACTTGTTAATCAATCAAGTTGGAATGTAGATAAGTTAGATGGTACAGGAGAAAGTGGGATAACACTTGATTTAACAAAGGCTCAAATCTTATTTATGGATTTAGAATGGCTTGGTGTTGGAACAGTTAGAATGGGGTTTGTTATAGATGGTAATTTTTATGTTTGTCATAAGTTTCACCATGCTAACTTAATAACTTCTACTTATATTACTACAGCTTCATTACCTCTTAGATATGAAATAACAAATACAGGTGCTACAAGTGGAGTTAGTACATTAAAACAAATCTGCTCTAGTGTGTTATCCGAAGGAGGTTATGAACTTCGTGGTTTACAACAAGCTGTAGGTACACCAATTACTACGCCTAAAACTTTGACTACGGCAGGTACATTTTATCCTGTTGTTTCTATAAAACTTAAATCAACAAGGTTAGATGCTATAGCTGTAGCAACTGCTCTTTCTGCAATAGGTAATACCGCAGCTAACTTTAATTGGCAAGTTGTATCAGGAGGTACTACTACAGGGGGTAGTTGGGTAAGTGCAGGAGCAAACTCTAGTGTAGAGTATAATATAACAGGAACTTCTTTTGCAGGAGGTAGAGTTATTGCATCAGGATATTTTACAGCTACAGCAAGTACAAGTGTTTCTGTAGATATATTAAGGGCAGCTTTATTATCTACTCAATTAGAAAGAAATGGATTAACAAACACACCCTCTGAATTTACATTAATTTTAGCAGCAGGTACAAATAATGAAACTGTATTTGGTTCAATGGATTGGGAAGAAATAAGCAGATAAAAATATGAGCCAAGGATTTACTAAAGGAGTTCCTATTGATACAGATGGTACATTAAGTGCTAACAGCAATCTTCTTGTGCCTTCTCAACTTGCAGTAAGAACTTATGTAACAAACCAGTTAGCTCTTAATGGAGGTGTCCCTACTACAAGAATTATTGCTACTACTTCTCCATTAACAGGTGGAGGAGATTTAAGTGCTAATAGAACATTAGCTATTAATCAAGCTACTACATCTACAGATGGTTATTTATCTTCAACTAATTGGAATACATTCAATGGAAAACAAGATGCATTAGTTAGTGGTACTACTATAAAGACTGTTAACTCTACTACTTTATTAGGTAGTGGTAACATAGCAGTTGAGCCTGTAATAACAGCAGGTACTACATCTCAATATTATCGTGGTGATAAAACTTTTCAAACATTAGATAAAACTGCTGTAGGATTAGCTAATGTTGATAATACAAGTGATGCTAATAAACCTGTAAGCACAGCTACACAAACAGCATTAAATGCTAAACAAGATACTCTTGTTAGTAGTACTAATATAAAGACAGTTAATAGTAATTCATTGCTTGGTAGTGGAAATATATCAGTAGGTACAGTAACAGGAGTTACAGGTACTGCTCCTGTGGTATCATCAGGTGGAACAGCTCCTGCTATAAGTATGGCTGCTGCTACTACTAGTGTTGATGGATATTTAACATCTACTAACTTCAATACATTTAATAATAAAATTGGAGGCTCAGGTACTACAAGTTATGTACCTCGTTTTTCTGCATCAGGTACAATAGGTAATGGTATTATCCAAGATAATGCTACAAATGTAGGAGTGAATGTTGCACCAAGTACAACTTATAAATTTCAAGTATCTTCACCAGGTACAGCAACACCACAAACTGCTATTCGTGGTACATCAGCAAAAATAGGAGTTGATGGCTATGGAAGTATTGATGATGGAACTGTAATAGGAGTGCAAGGTACAAGTACAGATAACGGTAATCCATTTGCTTCTTTAATATGTATTGGTGGAAAATTCTCAGGATTTGGAGGAGGTAACTTTAATTATTCAGTTCAATTACAAGATGGAACTGAAGGTGTAAATAAAGTTTTATTATCAACAGATGCTAATGGTAAGGCTAATTGGAGTGAACTAAAAACAGTTAATAGTAATTCACTAATAGGCTCAGGTAATGTATCAGTAGGTACTGCTATTTCTCCATGGGATTATAGAAAAGCAGGAAGATGGTATACTCCATCTAATAATGCTTTATCAATTGGCTCATTAACTAATGCTGCTAATAGTATTAAATATCAAGCAGTAAT
>Ga0304728_1001562_pt1 | contig 16001 bp, 19 predicted proteins | sample C_130625_MF_Meta_FD_190476 | JGI IMG/M metagenome (GOLD analysis project Ga0304728, IMG submission 190476) | Freshwater microbial communities from Lake Croche, Canada to study carbon cycling - C_130625_MF_MetaG (v2) (version 2) | ecosystem: Environmental > Aquatic > Freshwater > Lake | place... | reverse complement strand
TTACATAAACATCTATTTTACGCGCCGTGTGAGGAAAACACCCCCTGAATTTGGTAAAAAATCGATCGATTTCGGTTTTGTGAAAACATAACGCATTACAAATCAATGCCATCCCGTTAAATCGTGGGTCCTTTGTTTTCTGATCTTTAGAATCCCAAGAATTACTAAATACTATTTTTTATTTCAGTTATACAACAAAAAGCCCCATAATGAAAATTCATTATGGGGCTTAGCAAATTAAAATTTTGACTAGTTAAACAAATATTTTATACCAATTTGCATTTGCCATCTTGAACCAATACTTGTTGAATTTTGGTATGGTTGAATGAAAGGAGTAGTTCCTGTTTGGAAAGGGAAAGAGAAAGCTGGTGTTTTACCATCAGCACCTAAACCTTCATATTTCAAGAAATTGGTAACAGTAGTTGATTTTACTAAACCCCAATCTCTATTGATATAATTGCCCAGATTGATGATATCATAGCTTAATTTAAATGTATGATATTCCTTAGCTATTTTAATCTTCAAATCTTGCGTAATATTAATATCCATTCTACCAAAATAAGGGTTGATCGTAGCGTTTCTTCCTGCATAATCACCTCTATGTGTGTTTAAGTAGGTAGAATTGGTCATAAAGGCATCTAATTGTGACCAAATTTGTGCAGCTGTTCTAGTATCTGTTACACCAGTAGTTCCTGTTCCTAATCCACCAGATCCAACTTTTACTAAGTTAATATCAGAAGCTGTTTTAGGGATATAAATTAAGTCATTTCCAGTGTTACCATCTCCATTTAAATCTCCATTATAAACATAAGAGGTAGCACCTGCATTGGACAATTCATAGATAGCTCCAATAGATGTAGCTAAATATTTTCCTTCTTGGAATTTATAAGAAAAATTTGCAATAACTCTATTAGGTTGTATGAATGATGCATAGCCTAAGTTTGCTGCATTAGGATCTTGATTAGATACGGTTGCAGCACTCCATAAAGAAGAAGCGGTAGAACCACCTTCTGCAGTATTTTTAGCTACTGAGTAAGTGTAAGCGATTCCGTAAGATAAATTTTCAATATTTTTTTGAGTTTTCAAAGTGAATGTTGAAACATAACCTTTGCTTGTATTACTCATTAAAATTGCATTTCCAATATTTGGATTTTCTAAGCTTGCGGTTGGTGTTCCTGCATAATATTTATTACTATTTGTAACTGTTAAATAACGCATTCTGTTATCCGCACCTGCCAATTGGAAACCGTTTGCTTCATTTAAATTCACATTTGAATAGAATACTGCATTAAGGTCTTGAGTGTAATTGTATTCAGCACCAATTACCCAACCTCCGTCTAATTTCTTATCAATTGCCAAAGAAGATTTCCAAGCAGTTGGATATTTGAAATTATTTGCAACTAATGCAGTACTATAAGAAGTATTTGCTGCACCGGCAGTTGGTCTATAAATATCTGGATTAGTATTAAATGCTTTATTTGCAACTGTGAAAGATCCAAATTGAATACCGTTGTTAGAAGCTTGGTTAGAAATCCATACAAATGGAGGAGGACCAGCAAATACACCTGTACCACCTCTAATTTGCAATGTTTTGTCTCCTTTTGGATTCCAGTTAAAACCTAATCTTGGAGAAACTAATACATTGTTTGTAGGTGCTTTACCAATATTGTATTGAGCGCCATTAGCGAATTTTAATGCATCAAAATATGGATTATCAGTCATAGATTGCTTGTAGATTGTCTCATCCAATCTCAATCCATAAGTCACAGTAAAGTCTGGAGAAACTCTCCATTTGTCTTGAATAAACTGAGACAATTCAGTTGAACCTGCATAAGCCCATGGGAAATCACCTCCAGGTAATGCTGAATATTGTAAATAGTATGATTTAGCGTTTGCTGTACCACTGTTAACTGAATTATAGAAATCAGTTAAGCTATTGAATTGGAAACCACCTTGATAACCTGGAGCAAATGCATTTTGATATTTTTTGTAAGCATTTTGAGTACCAAATGTAATTTCATGGTTCCCTCTGTAATAGGTTAAGATGTCATTAAATTGAAATACATCCGTATTTAATTTATTATTGAAAGTATATGGTTCGTATCCAAATGTGGTATAAATATTACCATTATTTAAGATATCAACAAGAGGGAATGTATTGCTTGAAGAATGTGGACTTCTATAATCTCTTAAAGCAGTAAATCCAATTTGTAATTTATTAGTCAATCTATTGTTAAATCGAGTGTTCAATTCACCAATTAATATCTTAAAATCATTGTTAATTACATAACCACTTCCAAAAAATGGCATTGAATAAGTACCTGGTTGTCCACCAGTAACTTGGCCAGCTCCTGGTCTAGATCCAGATGCAAATTGATCAGCATTAGATTTTAAGTAATTATACTTTAAAGTAAAAGTATTTTTACTATTAATATTCCAGTCTAATTTAGCAGTGATTTTATCTGAATTAGTTTTAAAATTATATCCTTGGAAATCCCCTGGATCATAATTAAACTTAGATTTCAAGAAATTTGATAAGGCAGTCAAAGTATCTGCATTCGCTTGAGAATAAACACCACCTGCAGCATGACTTGCATCAGAAGCCAATAAAGTTGTAGCAGGAGCATCTTGTCTTACTTGTTCAACACTTACAAAAAAGAATAATTTATTTTTAATGATAGCTCCACCTAAATTAGCGCCTTTAATAGAATAAGTAAAAGGTGTTTTAGCTAAAGTTGTACCACCTACGCTATAACCTTGATTGTCTTGATTCTTACTGTATTGATAGACAGAACCTTTAAACTGATTGGTACCACTTTTAGTAATGGTATTGATACCAGCTCCAGCAAAACCACCTAATTTAACATCATAAGGAGAAACGTTTACTTGGATTTGTTCAATCGCCTCCAATGAAACTGGCTGAGAACCTGTTTGACCTCCTAAAAGTGAAGACAAACCAAATGAGTTATTGAAGTTCGCACCATCAATAGTCATGTTATTGTATTGGTTACTTCTTCCACCAATGTTCATACCGTTAGCAGTCGGCTCCAATTTCACGAAATCTTGTATAGAACGGTTAATCGTTGGTAAACGATCAAGCTGACTTCTACTAATTAATTCTTGTGAACCAGTTCTGTTAGTATTAAAGTTTTTATCATTGGTAGACTTTACAACAACTTCACTTAAGTTTTTAACAGTTTCAGATAAAATAAAATTTTGTTTAAAAGATTGTCCTACACTTAGGTAGATGTCTTCTTGTTGCTCTGTTTTAAAGCCAACAAATGAAACTGTAATGGTGTAAGGTCCACCAATTTTAATGTTTGGAAAGTTGTAAGCTCCATTCTGGCGTGTCGTTGTTTTGTACAATGTACCAGTAGACGTGTGTAAAGCTGTAACTGTAGCACCGGCAATATTTTGTTTAGAATTGCTTACAGTACCTTGAATTTCAGATGTTGTTTCCTGCGCGCTTACTTTAAAAAATGAGATTAATGTAAACAGCATCAATAGAAAACATTGACGTAAAATTTTCATATGAATTATTTTTATAATTTAATTCGTAAAATTAGTTTCTTTCTTAGTGAATGATTCAATTGACGCATTAACTTATTATTAAAGAATAGGAAAATATTCTATTAAGATTTAATTTGGTTCCAGTTTGGGCTAGCAGTATTACAGTATATGCAGAAAAACCTTTAGTAGAAAATACTTGTAAACCAGGCTCAGGCTGTTGTTAAATTTCCTAAATATGAAAAAGAAAATATTAGTCCTTTGTACAGGTAATTCCTGCCGTAGTCAAATTGCACATGGTTATTTAAAACAATTTGGTGGAGACAACCTAGAAGTTTATAGCGCGGGTGTTGAAACACATGGGGTAAACCCGAAAGCAATTGCAACTATGAAAGAAGATGGAATTGACATTTCAACTAATACATCTAATAATGTTTTGGAATATCAAGGAATTGATTTTGACTTTGTTATTACTGTTTGTGATAATGCAAAAGAGAGGTGTCCATATTTTCCAAGTAAAGCACAGAAATATCACCATAATTTTCCTGACCCTTCAAAAAGCATAGGAACTGAAAATGAAATTATGCTTGAATTTTCAAAGGCGAGAGATATTATAAAACTGTATTGTAAGGAATTTGTTCGAGAGCATTTGAAATAACACTGCGAGAGGAAAGCAGACCCTGAATTTGGTAAAAAATAGGTCAATTTCAAACCATTATCCAGCTTCCTTCTTCCAGTTCTGCTTCTAATTCTTCTTTATCCCATCCACAATAGCCAATAAAAATTTGGATTTCTTCTTTACCTGCAGCCTTGGTATTGATAGCATCTACAACTTGCTCCATATTGCCTCCAAAATAAAGACCATTTGGTATTTCTTTGCCCCCATCAATAATATCTGGTCGTTTATGCAATACAAAAAGGTGGTCTCTATCAACAGGGCCGCCATCCATGAGTGGAAATGGTTTACTGTGATTAAATTCAATTAATTCATGCAACGACTTGCCAAAGGATTTATTGATTACAAAACCTGTACTTCCGGCTTCATTGTGTTCAACAATTAGAATGATAGTATCCTCGAAGAAGCTACCAATCAATGCGGCAGTACTTTTGATATAAATTCCTGCTTTTAAATCCCTCATGGTTTAAATCTTATATCTTATTTTTCAGATATACCAATGTAGTTTTTTAATTCAGTTTGGTTTTCTGCTTGCTTTATTAAAAAGTCTGCTACATCTGCTCTATTAATTCCGCCAATATTAATGCCTTTGTATAATTTATTTTCTACTCGGTATTTTTCTGTCAATTCTTTGTCTAATAGCCTTCCTGGTCTTACCACTGTCCAATTCATATTTGACTGAGTGATAATTTCTTCCATTTTAGTTTTGTCTGCATAAACATCTTTTAACAAGTATTTTAAAAACAATTTTATGAGCCAAGAAACATAATTTTTACTATCTCCTGCACCAAATCCGGTCACGAAAAGAAATGGAACATTAATTTTGTTCTCTTTATTTATCTCTACTATTAATTTTGCAAAATCTGAAAATAGGGTAGTAGCTTTTGTATTCTTAACAGTTCCTAGTGTAACAATTATAGCTTCTGCATTTTGAATGGCTTTTAATAGGTCGGCTTTATTGGTTGCATCACCAATAATCATTTTTAATGATTCATTCTCTTCTAATTTAATTTCAGATCGAGAAAGGGTTGTTATTGTATGTTTTCTATTTAACCCTATTTTTACTGTTTCTAGCCCTATTCCACCAGATGCCCCTATTATAGTAATATTCATTTTTTATTAATTTAGGTATTAAAAAGTCAAATATATCCCGAAAGATAATTGAAACATTTTTAGCAATTGACTACCACCATGCCAAATTAAACCAATTGTTCTAAAAAACAACAAATTATTAATTTTCCATTTCCCCAAAATACTTTAAATAAAAGTAATTTAATTAGCTAATTTATAGTGTACAAAATACAATACACTTTTATTCAGCACTTAAATACAATCAATTATGCAAAAGTTATTCAGTCTTGTTATTTTTTCAACTATTTTATTTTCAATAAGTACAAAGGCACAAAATGCCGATATTATTTTTACGAATGCAAATATTATAACGGCTGCTAGTAAAGGAGCACGAGCCAATTCAATGGCTATAAAAGATGGTAAAATATTATTTGCAGGTGATATAAAAAATAGCCTACAATATAAAAATGCTAAAACACAAATAATTGATCTTAATGGTAAAACCATTATTCCTGGTTTCAATGACGTTCACTTACATCCTAATCCGGAAACCGATTTTAAAGAGTTAGATCATGTTATAAAAATTGACACGGTTACTTCAATAAGCAGTTTAATAAAAATTCTAACAGAAAAAGCTAAAATAACACCAGAAGGTATGCTTATTAGGGCTAGAGGTTATAATGAAAGTAAATTAGGTATGGAACCTACTTCTATTATACTTGATGCAGCTAGCACAAAACATCCTATTATACTTACACATGCTTCAGGTCATAAATCGGTAGTGAATACTTATGTTTTAAATATTAACCATATTACCAAAATAATGGGTCTTTTGTTGTTTTTTTAGGAGATTTGCAAATATGGAAAGAATTGACTTAGATAGAATCATTGAAATGGCCTGGGAGGATCGAACTCCCTTTGAAGCTATAACAATACAATTTGGTTTAACTGAATCAGAGACTATTAAATTGATGCGTAAAGAATTAAAACGAAATAGTTTTAACCTTTGGAGAAAGAGAGTCAATAGTGGCGTAAGTCAAAAACATTTAATGAAAAGAAGTGATAATATAAAAAGGTTTAAATGCTCTATGCAAAAAACTATTTCTATGAATAAGATTAGTAAACGCTAGGTTTGTTAGAGAATATATCTTTTCCTATCAGTTTCGGTTGGAATTGGACAGTTTGTTTTTTTTCCAAATAAATAATATCTATTTTTTGCAATTACATTATAAATACTATCTCTTATAAACTTCGGAACTAGAAATCCGTATTTGAAAATTTGAGGCCAGCCAGTCATATTTTTTGCAATTTCAATAATTGCATCTGATTTATAAAACACAATTTCATTTTTTATTAAAATAACTGATTTTTCCATACCTGAGAGGCTATATAAACTAATTATATTGACACCAGCTTCAGTTTGACTTGCTGCAAATTTAAAAACATTGTTTTTATCATGTTTAATTAAAAATGAAACAAAGTTGTTACACAAATTACAAACGCCATCAAATAGTATGATATTCATTATTCTGTAGACTTGTTTTTTGAATTTCTTAAGCTGTATAAATAAAAAGATATTATTGCAAATAAAAAACCAATTAAAATGATGATATAATTCATTGGTTTAGCTATTGTTAAAGACATTCTAATTAAAATAGTTGTAATAATAAAACTAGCATTTCTAAAAATAGTAAAAAAGGAAAAATGATAAATAAAGGATATAATTAGAAGTAAGACATCAACAAAAATCATTATTGAAAAAAAATCTGCATAAAATACGGTATTTGGATTAGGGTAATGCTGCTTTAGTTTTAGTGCTTCCAACATTTCTAAACCCCAATTATAAAAACTACTTACACTTAAAAAAAATAGTATAAATATCATACTTAAGGAAACTAATTTTTTAATATTAATAAAATTAGTAAGCTCATTTACAATTTCTGATTTATGATTATTTTGGTAAATTTTATAATATAAAATAGTGAGACTTAGCATAATTAAAGATGCCATTAGATCATATAGTAAACTAATAAACTCGGGATTATTAATATCAATAAAATTTTTTAAATCAAGGTCTGCTATATCGTGAAAAAAACCTCTTAATGTAATTAAGGTAATAACTTCAAATTGTTTACCTACAAATTCAGATATAGATTTAGGAATTATTATAACAAGTAGAAATACTTCATAAAATAATATAAAACTAAAAGGGGTGTAGATTGCTTTCAAATAGCTGTGCTGAAGATTTTTAAAATAAAAAAAGTTATTTCCTAAAAAAATGAGTAATAAATGCAAGAGGAATGCAAATACTGCAACTCGAAGAATTAATAATTCTACTTTACGTACATTTTTAGTATTAAAATATAAATCAAAATAGTTGCCAGAATTTTGCAATAGTTTATTCATAATTTCTGTTTTGAATTATCAACAATAATTAAAAAGTATACAGTAAGTTAATATAAATTTCTAAAAAAAAGGGGTTCTTATTGCTAAGAAACCCTCACCAAAAATCGAAACTAAAAACTATTTAGGCATCACAACAGCATCAATTACGTGTACAACACCATTGCCTGCTTTTAAATCAGTTGCAGTTACTGTGGCAGTTCCACCTTTTTCGTCTGTTAAAATAACCTTACCATTTTTCAATGATGCAGTTAATGAACCACCGCTTACAGCTTTTAAAGTAACTTTTCCTTTACCGTCTTTAATAGCTTTTAATACAGCAGCCGCGTCTAAATTACCAGCAACAACGTGGTAAGTTAAAATCTTAGTTAAAGTTGCTTTGTTCTCTGGCTTTAAAAGATTTTCAACTGTTCCTTTAGGTAATTTAGCGAAAGCTTCATTAGTAGGTGCAAAAACTGTGAAAGGTCCTGCGCCTTGTAAAGTACCCACTAAATCAGCTGCTTTTACAGCAGCTACTAATGTTGTGTGTGCTGAAGAACCAATAGCAACATCTACAACTGTTTTTTGTGCTGATGCAGAGATAATTCCTCCAATTAGCATCGTCAATAAAAATTTCATTTTCATAAATTATTAATTTGTTTAAAAGTTAAACACAATAAGGCTAACAATAGTTTAGTTAAAAACCATATTTACAATAAATTAACATATTTGTTCATAATTACATAAAATTTATTCATTTAACGCTAAACAATATTTTCATTAATTGCTAAAGGAACAAATCCAAAAAAATTTGTGCCGTTTGAAAAATTAGACTTAGATTGTAGTAAAATATTTTTCATTCATGTTTAAGAAATTTACACCTACCGACTTTTTGATGTTTATTGCTGCCTTCTTGTCCTTAATTTTTTCAGAAATTTTATGGTTCAGTGGAGATAAACAAGCCGGTATTTTCATTGGTATATGGGTTCCATCTATTATGGGCTTTGCTATCTATTTAAAACTCATTAATAAAGACTAATATGACTGAAATAATACCTTATTTTGCAGCTGTCATTACAGTGCTCTTTGGAGTTGGTTTCGTACTAGCTTTAAATAAGTACAAAGGATACAAATAGAAGTTTCTGGTAGTAGTTTTTTGCCAATACTCTATGCACTTCTATAAAATTATATTTTCTACCAATATATTTTTACGATTATATTTTTATACGATTATATATTATTAAAGCAAACTGTACTTTAATAATATATCGTTATCAAATATTTTTGTTTCTTCTAACAAAAGTTGAATACTATTTTTAATCTCTTCTAATTCAATTGAATTAAATAGGTTCTTTGAAGCATTGTCAATAATTAAACTGGGAGCAATAAATATATTTAATTCATCTACTATTTTTGCTTTTAGTAAAGATGCATTTAATATTCCCCCAGCTTCAACTAAAATTTCGCAAATATTTTTATTCAATAAAATTTCACTTAGCTGATTCAAATCACATTCGCCTTTTTGCATATTAACATTAATAATTTCAACATGCTCAGGTATTGTGTTTTCAAAAGTTTTATCTGTAACTAAATATATTTTTGTTTTCTCTCTTTTGTAAAAAATGTTTAATGCCTTATTTTCTTTTTTTAAAATATCTAATTCTTTATCAATAATAATTAGGTTTAGTTCCATTGGTTTAGCTTCAGCTACCCTAATATTCATAGTGGCATTATCCTTTATTACCGTTTTTGCAGTGGTTAATATTGCATCTGCATTTGTTCTTAATATTTCGTGCACATAGTTTCTACTTTTTTCATTGGATATCCATTTACTATTACCAAACCTATCGCTAATTTTTCCATTTATTGTGGTTGCCGCTTTTAGTACATATTTTGGTCTTTTTTTCAATTGATTTATATTAAATGTACTGTTCAATTCAATAATTTCTTTTTGTTCACAAATTTCAATTTCTACTCCCGCCTTGATTAATATTTCAGCGCCTGAAACCATTGGATTGGGGTCCAAAGAACCAATCACCACTCTTTGAATTTTATGTTCAAGAATTAATTGGGTACATGGGGGCGTTTTCCCAGTATGTGAACAGGGCTCCAATGATACATACAAGGTGCAATTCGATAAATCCCTACTTTTTTCTAAGGCATCATTAATTGCCAGCACTTCAGCATGCCCTTCTCCAGCTTTTTGGTGATAACCTTCCCCTATGATAACACCAGAATCATCAACAATTATTGCACCTACAAAAGGGTTGGGTCTTATATCCTTAGAATTTGCTCTTTTCGCCAATAAAAATGCAATATGTAAGTAGTCGGCTGAAGTCATTTAGATTATCTTTGCGTCTCAAAATTACCTAGAAATTAGCATATGTTTACAGGAATTGTATCTGATGGATTTATTGTTTCCATTTTACCCGACGAATTAGGTTGGGAGCTTGTCATTGATGCAGCTAAATTTGCATCTATTGTAAAAATTGGTGACAGCGTGGCCGTTGATGGCGCTTGTTTATCGGTTATTAAAATAGAAGGTAATCATTTGTCATTTTACGTTTCAACTGAAAGTATTGATAAAACCATTATTAGGCATTATAAAGTAGGGGCTAAAATAAATATTGAACTACCTATGCAGCCTACAGGATATTTAGGAGGACACTATGTACTTGGACATGTGGATTCAACTGCTACAATAGCAAATATAATTCCTGGTGAAAAAGCATGGTTCTTCACCATTACAGTTCCCGAACAATTCATTAAATATATTGTTTATAAAGGATCTATTGCAATCAATGGAATTAGTTTAACCATTAATAAAGTAATTGGAAATGATATAGAATTATGTATCATACCAGTGACCATTTCAAAAACAAATATGTCTTTGATGAAAGAAGGCGATAGTGTAAATATAGAGTTTGATATTTTGGCAAAATACACAGAGCAATTATTAAATAAAAGAGAAAATTAAGATCAACAGATTATGTTTAATACAATAGAAGAGGCCTTATTAGATTTTAAAAATGGCAATCCCATTTTAGTAGTCGATGACGAGTCTAGAGAAAATGAGGGAGATATCATTTTCCCTGCAGCTGCTGCCACACAAGAAAAAATAAATTTTTGTGCAATAAATGCAAAAGGTTTGGTATGCATTGCCATTGATTCTAAAATAGCCAAGAGGTTAAATTTAGCGCCTGTTGCTTCAAATCATTTAGATCCATTTCATACAGCATTCTACGATTCTTTAGATGCTAATGCTGAACTAGGTATTACAACAGGCATATCAGCAAAAGAAAGAGCTATCACTGCAGCTCATATCGCTAATCCTAATAGTAAGCCTACCGATTTTATTAAACCTGGTCATTTGTTTCCAGTAGTTGCAAAAACCAATGGTGTTTTAGTAAGACAAGGCCATACGGAAGCAGCGGTTGATTTATGTAAATTAACAGATCACCCTCCTGCGGCTATTATTTGTGAGGTAATGGACCAAGATGGTAACATGATGCGTAGAGAGGGTCTTTTTGCATTTGCCCAAAAATTAAATCTTAAAGTAATTACGATTCAGCAAATAGTGGACCACCGTAATCAAAACGAAAATCATTTACTTTTTGTTGCAAAGTCAAGTTTGCCAACTTCTTTTGGAAATTTTGATATTGAAGTGTATGAAAACATTTTAACGGGTCTTGAACAGGTACTCATTTCTATGAAAAATAATGAGAATAAACCTATTGTAAGAATTCATAGTGAATGTTTAACAGGCGATATTTTTGGTAGTTTAAAATGTGACTGTCAAGAACAATTACACAGTGCCTTATCTCTTATAGCAGAAAATGGTCATGGATATATTGTTTATCTAAAAGGTCAAGAGGGAAGAGGTATTGGAATTGGAAATAAAATTGCAGCCTATGCTTTACAGGAGCAAGGCTTAAATACTTATGCAGCTAATGAAAAATTAGGGCTATCAAAAGATAATAGAAACTACATAGATGCCATTTGGATCTTAAAAGCATTAAAAATAAATGACTTTTACTTAATGAGTAATAATCCAGAAAAAATAAATGCTTTAACTAAAGCTGGATTTTCTTTTAATATATTACAAGTGGGGGTTACAACTAACAGTTATAATCAACAATATTTAACTGATAAAATTGAAATAGGTAAACATACTATAAAATTTATTTAAAAAATACTAATAATGATAGCCATAATAAAAGCACAATTTAATATTGAAATTACAGACCTTTTAGAAAAAGGCTGTACAGCCTATTTAGTTGAACAAGAAATACCTTTTACTATTTTTGAATGCCCAGGTGCAGTGGAGACAGTAGTTTATGCAAATAAGTTAATACAAACCGGAAAGTACAAGTCAATAATTGTCATTGGCGCTATTATTAAGGGAGATACCGACCACTATGAATATGTTTGTCAATATGTAACTAGTGGAATCAGTCAGCTTTCAGCGCTACATACCACTCCCATTGTATTTGGTATTCTAACCGTTCAGAATGAAGAACTTGCTTTGGAAAGAGCTGCATTAGATCGAATGAACAAAGGGAAAGAATTTGGAGAAACAGCGCAGTTTATGATCAAGGCTTTTGAGCAATATTAATCATATACCTACTACTATTTTAGGTAGAACTAATTCCTAGATAATATATATTTGTAGGACTATATGCTAAGTTCATTAAAAAAGATATTAGACCTTGACAGAAAGCCCAATTTTGTAATCATTCTGTGGTTTTTAATACCCTTTGTGGCTGTCCTTTTAGAAATAAATAGAGGAGATGCTTACATTAATAATTATCTAATCTATAAAAATGTTTTTTGGCATACATTTCATCAACAAAATTTATATAGTCTTTACCCAGCTGAGTACATGGATAAAAATCATTATGGTCCATTATTTAGTATACTCATTGCTCCTTTTGCCTTTTTACCCAATTTCATAGGAGCTACTTTATGGGCAATGTTGAATGTTTGGATTTTATTTTATGCTGTTCAAAAATTACCAGTTTCTAATTGGGGTAAAAATATAATTTTGATAATTGGGCTAATTGAAACCTTAACTTCAATTCAAAATTTACAATTCAATCCAATGCTTTGTAGTTGGATACTTCTAACATATGTGTTTATTAAGGAAGGTAAAGTTGAGCTAGCGGCTATGTTAATTATTGCTGGCACATTTATTAAATTATATGGAATAGTAGGTATCCCTTTTATATTTTTCTCAAAAGAGTATAAAAAATTAATTGGCTATTTAATTCTATGGGCTATTATATTTTATTGTTTACCTATGTTTATCTCAAGTCCTGAGTTTGTATCAAAATCATATATTGATTGGTATCAAGTATTACTAGAAAAAAATAATGAAAATATTTCTTCTTATCAAAATACTGGCATGACAGATATTTCTGCCATGGGTTTTGTAAAAAGAATAAGCGGATACTATAGTTTACCTAATTTTTATTTTACACTACCTGCAGGAATTTTGATGTTATTACCCTTATACCGTTTTTCAAAATGGAATGAGATAAAATTTCAATTAACCTATTTGGCTCAAGTATTAATAGGTTTGGTTATTTTTAGTACTTCGGCTGAATCTCCAACTTATGTCATTGCAGTGTTGGGTTTTGGTATTTGGTATGTTTGCGCTGCCCCCAAACCTAATATTTGGATGTACTTTTTACTATTGTTTGTTTTAATATTAACTGTCTTTTCGCCTACTGACTTGTTTCCTAGGTACTTAAGAGAAGAATTTGTCATAAAATATGCACTAAAAGCGGTTCCCTGTTTTATAGCTTGGCTAGTAATTAGCTTTCAGTTACTTTTTGCTAACTTTGAACAAAACCCTCCAAATGCATACCAAGCTTGAAATAATTTTACCTGCACATAATGAAGTAGGGAATATTGTTCCTATCTATAATGAAATTCAGCTTGCTCTAGCTTCGACAAACTATTCATACACTATTTTATTTGTGGATGATGGTAGCACAGATAAAACATTGTCTGTTATAAAAGAGTTGGCCCTTGCAGATAATAAAGTTAAATACATTGAACTATCTAGAAATTTTGGACATCAAAATGCTATCAAAGCAGGCTTGGACGCCTCAGATGCTGATGTGATTATTATGATGGATTGCGATTTACAACATCCCCCTCATTTAATTAATGCACTCCTAAATAAATATGAAGAAGGTTATGATATAGTGCGTACACACCGTATTGAAAATGATTCTGCAAGTTATTTTAAACGTAAAACCTCCAATTTCTTTTATAAAATAGTCAATCAATTATCTGATATTACTTTAGAGCAAGGCTCTGCTGATTTTAGATTAATTAGTGGAAAAGCCATTGATCAACTAAAATCTTTTAATGAATTTGATCTATTTTATAGAGGTTTAATTAAATGGATGGGTTTTAAGCAAGTTAGTATAGAATACCATCCCGAAGATAGGTTCACTGGTAAAACTAAGTATACATATAGAAAAATGGTCAGCTTTGGATTAAAGGGATTTACTTCTTTTAGTACGAAGCCATTATATTTTGCAGCTTATCTTGGAATGGCTTTTTCAATATTATCGGTATGCTATATTCCCTATATTATTTATGCGTTTTATAATGGAACCGAAGTACGTGGCTGGGCTTCAGTGCTAATAACTGTTGTTTTTTTTGGAGGATTAAATCTTATGATTTTAGGTATTATCGGCGTTTACTTGAGTAAATTATTCTCACAAAGTAAAAATAGGCCTCACTATATTATCAAAGAATCAAATTTATGATTCCAAAAATTCTATTAAGTTTTGATGTAGAGGAATTTGACATGCCTTTGGAATATGGTTTTACTATTTCTTCTCCAGCGCAAATGAATATGGGTAAATTAGGCTTAGATAAACTAATGCCTATATTATTGGATACTTCAATTCAAACTACTTTATTTACAACTGCTAATTTTGCGAATCATTACCCAGATACCATAAAGCAATTATCGCAACAACATGAGATAGCCTCTCATAGTTTTTATCATTCTAATTATTCCACACAACATTTAAAAGAATCACGTGAAAGACTATCCGAAATTATCCAGAAGGAAGTGGTGGGTTTAAGAATGCCTCGTATGAAGCAGGTTCCTGTTGCAGATATTATAAACGCAGGCTATGTTTATGATGCTTCTATTCACCCAACATGGTTACCCGGCAGGTATAATAACCTGCATTTGCCTAGAAACATTTATAAGGAGCAGGGTTTAATAAGGGTTCCTGCTTCTGTGAGTAGTTTTTTTCGCATTCCTCTTTTTTGGCTAAGTTTTAAAAATTTTCCATATTCTCTCTATCTTCAGCTTGCGCTTCAATCACTGAAACGAGAAGGTTTTTTAAGTTTGTACTTTCATCCCTGGGAATTTGTTGACATTCGCCATTTTGGCTTACCTCATTATACCATAAAGGGTTGTCAATCAGCTCTTTTTGAAAGATTAAATCAATTAATCAGTGACCTTAAAGCGCACGGCGACTTTATTTCGTATAAAGATTTTGTTAAAAATTGTTAAAAACATTAAACCTTTTCTCTAATGGCTGGTCTAATTTAAAAATTAGTAGCCATGATGATAATAGCCTTATTAACCTTGTTTATGTCAATTGCTTTTATTAGTAGACAGGACAGTAGAAAAATATTGTAAACTTTTCCAAATAGGTATACTTCTTTTCTAAGGGGTAAACTTTTTCTTTTTGCAAGCATCACTACAATATAAAACTTGGTCCCAATTTAAGGCCCATTTTTTACGCCAAGTAAACGGTCGCTTACAATAAAGGCATTCCTTAGAAGGTAGGTCGCTTTTTTTAACTGTTTTATTATTACTATTTTTCATGCCTTCTATTTTTGGGTATGCATTTGTCTAAAAGTTAAATTTATTCTGGGGTCAGTCACTTTCTTTGATTTAATAAGTGCATGCCACCAGTGGGTCTGAACACTACCTTTCATTTCAAGCAACGATCCATTTTCTAGTTCAATAGATACGGTTTCTTTACTAATTTTATGCTTAAACGAAAACTTTCTGTTCGCACCAAGGCTTAAAGAAGCAATAGAGCTATTGGCGATTATCTCTTTTTCATTGTCGCTATGCCAACCCATGGATTCTTCACCGTTATGGTACAAATTTAATAAACAGGCATTGTAAGATTCTTTAGTTATTGATTCGACAATGTTTTTAATAATAATAAGTGTACTTGTCCAAGGCAAACCTATTTTAGTCTTGCTTGCATAGCGGTAGGAAATAGAGGGGTCGCTATAAAATGCAACTTTACGTTTGGTAATAATCTCTTTTCCAAACATAATAACCCTTTCATTCTCCCATTGTATATTATTT
>Ga0304728_1001560_pt1 | contig 16009 bp, 17 predicted proteins | sample C_130625_MF_Meta_FD_190476 | JGI IMG/M metagenome (GOLD analysis project Ga0304728, IMG submission 190476) | Freshwater microbial communities from Lake Croche, Canada to study carbon cycling - C_130625_MF_MetaG (v2) (version 2) | ecosystem: Environmental > Aquatic > Freshwater > Lake | place... | reverse complement strand
TCCAGAGTTGTGTAGGTTGAAAACGTGCTGTAGACCATGGTCGATAGACTATTTATTTCTGCAGTAATCACTGACATTGTTACATCGTATGTACTCAAGTTGGTGGCGAACGTTGAGAACCCGTATAATGTTGAGATTAGTGAATTGTATACTGATGATAGTCCGCCGTTAATAGAACTGGCGCTTTCAACGAGTACTGTTGAAATTCTGTTTTGATTTGTACTAACTACGCTTGATAGATTGATGAATTGCTGAGCGTCTACACCCGTGGACCAATATGTTTTGCCATCTCCGCGTGAGTATAAGTGAAATGTGCTTGGAATTGGTGTATTGTCAGGATTACGAACTATTAAGTTGCGTAAGCGCAACGTATCTATCTCTAAATTTTGTATCAGTGACATGGTGCCCTCTATTTTGTAGATATTAAAGTTGGCTGTGCGGAGCGCGCGTCTAGCAGCGGCTTAAGAAACCTTCCAAATACACTATAGGGAATGCTCGGTGGTGGTTTACTACAACTCGTCGCAACCGGGCGCCAAGATATATATCTAAGCGGGAACCCGCAAACAACTTTTTTTAAGCAAGTATATAGACGTCATACTAATTTCGCGTCGGAAAGTTGTCGGATTGACTTTGATGGAGCGGCTGATTTCGGGAAAGTAATCGTTGCTACAATACCCCGAAAGGGCGATCTCATCAATTCGCTCATATTGGAGGTTTCACTTCCGGTGCTACCTCAAAGCTCTGATTCGGGTATCGACACATCGTGGACAAACGGTATCGGGCTTGCTATGATTGACTATATCAGCCTTGAAATTGGTGGTAAAGAGATTGACAGACAATACGGCGAATATCTACATTTAATGTCTCAATTTCAGGTCGACGCGTCGAAGAAGACGGGGTACTACAATATGATTGGCTTACAGGAGGCGTACACGCAGAGCTCGCAGCCGGGTCCATTAAAGTTATATATTCCGCTGCGGTTCTGGTTTTGTAATAACGTGGGCTTGTCGTTGCCGCTTATCGCGCTACAGGCGCATCCGGTGCGCGTCTATGTTAAATTTCGTCCCGTCAATCAGCTCTTCTACCGTGACTCACTCGCCATCGTACCTACGCAGACGTTGAACCCGGTTCCTCATATGGATTCGCTTGTGATGTGGGGTGACTATATACACTTGGATAGCGAAGAACGTCGGCGGTTTACCAGTTCAAAGCATGAATATCTTATTGAACAGGTTCAGCAGCAGAAGAAAACCTCTATTCCGGCGGGCGCCTCGCTCGCGAATGTAACGCTGGATTTTAATAATCCTATCAAGGAACTCATATGGGTTTTACAGCAGGACCGCATGTTGTTAACTAACGAACTGTTCAACTATACCAATAGACAGTTAACGGAGCAACACGTTACGCTCAACGACCAGATTGCTACGGCGATTCTGCGCCTGGACGGATATGACCGCTTTGAGGTGCGCGATGCATCCTATTTCCGCTTGGTACAGCCGTATCAGCATCATACAACCATACCCGATGATTATATCTATCTATATTCGTTTTCACTCGCACCTGAAGCCGCGCAGCCTATGGGCTCTATGAACGCTAGTCGGATTGATACAATTGTACTATCTATGACAATGAATAACAACATTGTACGATACGATTCTGGTGTTACTGTATATGCTACAAATTACAACGTGCTTCGCATTGCCGCTGGGCTTGGTGGCGTTTTGTTTACGGCGTAATGCGTCTGCCATTACAAAATTTAGCGGGTTCCGATAGAGGGTCCTATGTCTCCCGATTCGGACAAAGGCAACAGTAAGGATACACACCACATGAGCGATATCGACTTTTGGAAATTTCCTGATAGAAGCTATTATGTATTTATATGTTTGTCGTTCATGCTGGGTTTTTTTGGTCTTGACCACTTTTATCTACGCTCTTTCGGAACAGGTATGCAAAAGTTTATGTTTAATATAATATCACTGGGCTTATGGTATTTATGGGATGTATTGCAGATTATTTATGAGGGTGATAAAGTTAAAAAAGAAGGGCTCAGTAGTCCCTTTGACTGGATTCGTGGAATAGGACGCGGTGTCTTTATGAAACCGTTGGCAAAGGGTGAGAAACCCGGTGTTGTTTATGAAAGCAAGAAGGATATTCTTATTTATGCTCTTTTAACACTTACAGCAGGTATATTTGGATTAAATAAATTTTATATCGGCAATACTTGGCAGGGTATCGCGCAGATTGCGACGACGTTTAATATTTTGACCTTCTTTTTCGGTCTAGCCTGGGCTCTATACGACACCGTATATATTCTATTTTTTACTGAATCCGTTATCAAGGATGGTATAACTGTACCGCCGCCATATTCGTTCTTCTTCGACACTACACCCGCGAAGGACCTGTTCATGCCGCAGGAGGTGACCGAAGAGAAAGGGAAGAATGGAAAGGAGGGAAATGACGGAAAGGAGGGAGAGGGATTTGGTATACCTGGTTTACCTAAAATTCCTTTGCCGTCAATGGATACGTTCCGTTTCTTATACAAAGAACTGGCTGTGCCGTTGTTAAAGCCCAGCGTCGGTGTTACCGTACAAAAGGTTCAGGAGGGTGTTGAGTTAACAGAGAAGGCTGTTGATGTGGGACAAGAGGTTGTTGGTACTATACCCAAGGTGGCGTCTGCTGTCACTACACAGATACAGAACGTGACCAATCCTGAAAAAATGATGGAAAAAATTAAGGAGGCGGCTCAGGCAAAGGTCAATGAACGCCTTGGAGCGGCGGGTAGCGCACTGCAAGCCAAGACGGAGGCTGTAGGGAGCGCCTTGCAAGCCAAGAGTGATGCGGTTGGAAGCGCGCTGCAAGCTAAGACGGATGCGCTTGTTCCTCCAGGGGCGGCGGCGTTAGGCAAGGCTTTGGCTCAGGTTGGTGGTGCTGCTGTTGCGTCTACTGAACTCGGATCCGGTCCTATTATTGCCGGTACGCTGACCGCAATAACGTTGGCGGGTGCGGTCAAAGTAATAGCCGAACTTCTCTCCCAGCATCAGAAATGAGGAACTTTGAGACACAACTTGAATTTGAAGAATATTGGTTCGGACGGGCGACTTTAACAAAGCCCGCTGGATTTAGAACCGCCGACAAGGCGTTCTTTGTGTATTTTACGGCGACATGGTGTGGAGCATGCAAGCGCCTGGACCTGGATAAGGTTGAGGCGGCTGCAAAAGCGGTTGGAATACCGCTGTGGAAGGTTGAACAGACTGAGAACGACTACACTGCAGGCTACTGTGATGTGCGTTCCCTGCCGACATTTATCATGGCTGTGCCGAAGACGGTGGTTGGGCGGCTCTCCTCTTCAAGAACAGAAGAGGTTGTTGATTGGATGAAGGGATTCGCAGGTAAGTAGACCCTTACTATATAGACTCACGCGGGCGCAACTTTTGCGCTGGCTTTTGGTCCTATAAATTTGTTTATTATGTTTCGTATACCTCTCTTCAGGTGCGGTTTTACGATTGAGAGATGGGTGGCGATATTATCTTCGGTAAAAAGTCGCCGGAAATTGGGTCTGATGCGTGTATAGTCTGCTACCGCTTGGTCTATAGTAAAGCGTTTGTACGGTGACGGGTTTCTCATATTTTGTGTAAGGCGCCTGTACGGAACCATGATTGTTTCTTTCACATCATCAAACCAGGCTTTTGACGCAGCCGGTGGATTAAATACAACTTGTTCGCCGGTTTTCGAGTCTATCTGTACATAAATGCTAGCATCATCCTGCATTAACACCTGCAGCCCCATTAAATTCTTAAGATTTTTATCTAAGACTATACTCAACGAAAAGACGTCGACCTTACGTAAAAGATATTCGCGCTGCTGGTTTTCATTGGGTCCAACTTCGGCAACAATTTTAGCAAAATCCGGAATTCGCGCGGCGGTCAATTTGTTGATATATCGCATCTCGGGCGGCCAGAACTGGTACACATACTCGTACTGTCTTTGTGGAATATACTGTTTCTCTGTATTGATTGCTCCGCCAAAATCTATATAACGGAAACGAAAGGTGGATGCCTCCTTTTTTAAAACGAGATTCAGTTGCTTGATATCTAAATGGCAGATGTGATTTGTGTGTAGGATTCGTAGTCCATGTAATAATTGGACTTGCTCTAAGAAGAAATCGGCGTAGTCTGCTGCGGCGATGGGTTCAATTTTGGTGAGATCTGGACCCCCGTCTTTATAAAAGATGAGCCTAGCATCGGGATTATCAATCGTCATTAAGTTGCAGCTGCGAAGATTTTTAAAGGTGGTGTTGCGGTTTAGATACGGGTTCAAGTCGGACTCGGGACGACACAATTTGCTCGGATATAGAAAATAGTCTTGGCGCGGGTCAATCGGCTCTAGTAGGTCGCGTACCATAAATTCTTTGAGGGCTTCTTTTGACTCCATCAGTTTTGAGAATTCGCCCACCTTAGCTGCTGTTTTATCATCTTTACAGCGGAGCGGTGGTGCGAAACCGCACCCGTAACTGCCTTTCCCGACAAACTTGCCGCCGCGGCGTGTCCTCCTCTTATTACGAGTCTGCCGCACCATCTACTTACTATCATATAAAATATTAGCGCGTCACATTTATAAACATTTTATATATTGTATTTATAACGTATCTATGGATAAATGGACTGAATGGTATAAAATACAATTATCTAAAGGGTCAGTTGAAGACTGGGATTCACCAGTATTTGAATTAGGCTATACATTCTTAAAGGATTGTAAAAAAATAGAGGATTGGGGTTGTGGGTTAGGTGGATTTAAGAGGGTCTTTAAACCAGATGATACTGTTGAATATATTGGAATCGATGGTTCTGTGACTCCGTTTGCTGGTATTAAAGCTGATTTAACTAACTATACTTCTCAGTGCGACGGAATATTTATGCGACATGTTCTCGAACATAATTATAAATGGACTCAAATTTTACATAATGCGTGCAAATCGTTCAAAAAGAAGATGTGCTTAGTCTTATCTACACCGTTTAGCGATACGCAGCGTTTGTTGGAGTTTAATGTATTTGATGTACCTAGTTTCTCATTTTGTAAAGACGATTTAGTGCACATCTTTGACCAGTATCGAATTAAATATACAATGGAAACTATAAATAATGAGTACATTTTAAATTTAGAAAAGCTGGATTTAGTATTCTATACATGTTTTTATGGTTCGAACAATAATGCTGCTTTTAATATTCCTGAAATACCATCCTTGACATACAAATGTTACTTCTATACAAATAATACTACTCTTATAGAAAAATTAAGAGATACACAATGGATTCCTATCTGTGAAGATAAACAGACTACCGACGATGATATTGAAAGTAATATGGTTGGAAAATATATTAAGACTCTACCGCACAAATACAAAGAACTGAAGGACCATGATTACGTATGTTTTTTGGACAGTAAATTTGTTCGGATTGACGAGACCTTCTTTGAAGAAGCTATTCGTAGATATTTTATTGAAAAGAACTATGCATTATTGGTTAAAAAACATTGGGGTATCGTCTTGGGAGGTTCATCAGAATATTCTTATTATGATGTATGGAATGAATATGTTGATAGCATGTACTTCCACCACCGATATCGCTTACAGGACGAAAAAATAAGAAACTATATATATAAACAAAAACTTAACGGATTGAGTGATAAAACACCCCTGAGCGCGTGTGGAATTTTATTAAGAAATATGTCGCATCCGAAAATAAAGGAGCTGGGTGAAACTTGGTATAACCATATACAGGAGTGTGGCATTCAAGACCAAATATCGTTTTCCTTTGTGAAACAACTATTTGAGGAATGTATATATTCCTTTAGCGAGTCGCCGTATACCCGCCCTGGATGGCCATAAAGTCAATCTGATGTAAATTATTTACATTAAATTGAAGAGATGTGTTTATATAGTCAAATAGCACTGGTCGAACAGACGCCATGATGTGCCTTGTGCGTCGGACGCCAAGACTAGACTAGAGCGGGATGCGGGTTGGAACGGAACCGTGCCGAAGGTGTACTGGGGTCCGTTTTGCTCAGGGGCTGTACTGGAGCTGTCAAATACTACGTTCCAGATGGAGGCTTGGGCGTCCCCGTCATAATTATTTGCCTCATTTGTTTTAACCTCTATCCACTGCCGCTTGTAGGCTGTCGCCTCTTTCACAATGCGTAGTTCAAAGCTACCGGTTTCCGCTTCACCTGTAGAATTATCTGTGTAGTTATAGTAGTTTACTATTAATTTGAAAATATCAAAATTTCCTTGACGCACTGTATCAACCACATAGACCGAATCAATGACACGGTCTGCTGTGCCCAGAAAAATACCTGGAACGCCGCCGTCAAACACACCGTCGTAGCCGCCGCCGAATGTTAGAACATTATTTGTTGACCAGTAGATTCCGTTGGAGATGCGCGAACCGTAACTTGTGCCACCGAAGTTGAATTCAAAGGCGATTGGAAGACGCACATATCCGTCATCGATGTCTGTAAAACTGTTGGTGATATCGCGACTGCCCGATAGGGACATCGTGGGCGCAAGGTTGCCTGGGGTGATAATCTGAAGCTTCTGTCTGTTTCCTAGAAGACCCTTCTTGTATGCAAGGTAGTCTTGTGAAGACTTGAATTGAAACTGTACATCGTTATTTGCGTAGAAACCGAAGACCGCGTTGTCTTTTTGTTTTTGTACCAGTTGGTCACCTGACATTCTATGACTGCTTGAGGTTTTCTTTTATTGCCGCGACAAGTTCGTCTGCATGTTCCAGTGCCCCCTCAACCCACTGCTGTTTTGTAGAATAGGATTCGCCAATAAGATGGAGATTTGGATGCTCAGGGAGCGGATTTAGCGCCCTTTTACTTAGCTCTCTGTAGTCCTCTTGGTTGGGCAACCAGTAGGAGCAGCCGTCTGACCAGAGATGGGCTTTAGTATAGAGCGATTCTGGTACCGTGACTTCGGGAAACAACGCTTGGGTCTCGTTTTGGATTTTCATCTTGAGCCGCTCGTTATTATCCTTTTTGTGAAGATCGGACCAGAGCTCTATATCACGACTGTCCAGATATGAACTCATTATGAGCCCCGTTTTTGGATTTACGGGGATGATGTATCGCAGCGGACTGTTCGTAACCACTTTGGCTTCAGGAAACCAGTCACCGTTCGGATAAACAGAATAGATACGCATAAGGGGTTCCATGCGGACGGCTTTTACAAAGGCGTTATCAGGCGAAAACGGATGAATTTGTTGAAGCGCTTTTTGAGGAACGGCAACTATGATACGCTTCGTTTCGTATATGCCTTTGTCTGCTCTGACTGTATGCGTATTCGTTTTGGAATCGTATGTTGTGCGCATTACATTGGTATCAAACTTGAATGTAACGCCTTGTTTCCGGGCGTCTTTATACATGGCATCAACGAGCGCTGAAAATCCCTCTTCTATTATTGAAAAATAGCCGGCTTCGAGTGATTTGTATAAATCAATTGATGAATCGGCGCTGGCGGTTTCCAATTCGGCTCTATACGGATACTGCTCTAAGAGCGCTAAGGCTCGTTCGGGACCAAGAGTTTTGATTGTGATTTCGCGCAGCGTCAGAGTACGCTTTTCCTCGTCCGATAGTTCTGAAAAAATCGAGAGAAGCGCTATCCACATCTCGTTAAAATTGTTCTCAGTGGATTTTGAATTATACGGGCGCCACAGAGTTTCCTCTGAAATACGGGCTGTATGAAGGTTGTAGTGTTTGAGCAAGGATAAGAGTTTGGTGTGTGACGAGTGAATACGACCGGCACCAGATTCGTATTGGATTGATTTTGTACCGACTTTGGTTTTAATTGTCTCCATTCGCCCACCAGACACGCTGTACTTTTCCAAGACAAGTATATTGAGTTTGGAATTGATTTTTTTACATTCAAGTGTGGCTCGTAAACCAGCGGCGCCGGCGCCGACGACAATAATGTCGTACATCCCTATTAAACAAAAAGACTTTTGTTTTGTGTTTGTCTTGGCTTGGTTTGTCTTGGCTTGTTTACTTCTTGGGTGGGGCTGCTGCCTTCTGCTGGGCGCGGCGCACCTCAACATTGGGTGCCATTGCGCGCATCTTCTGGACGAAGTAGTCGTACCAGAGGCAGGCGTTGCTGTGCTCCATCTCGGCGGTCAGGCGCGCCTTGTTGAGGGGCTGGCGCTTGAAGTTGTCGAAGTCGGCTTGGCACTGGCTGCAGAAGGGGATGTGTCCTGTAGAGGGGCTCGTCCAGGCGTCGAACTGGTCATCAGGGGTGGTGCTTGTACCGTCCTTGGTGTGGGTACCCGCCTTCACACACTTGGTAGTGAGGTAGGTGAGGACCTCGTTGCTCTGCGACATCTTTGGCTGCTTTGGTCAAAGATGCGGGGGCTCATATTGGGTTGGTGGCTGGGTGTGATTTCAATTTTTCTTACTTTATGATAAAAATTGAGCGGCTCAAGGAGGAGGGTGGTCTGTAATGAGTACTCCGTTTATTAGGATACAGAATTTGAAACACTATAAACTAAATGCGTGTCACCTGTTACAATTCGATGGTGGGGCAGTACCGAACCCTGGTGCGTGTGGCGCTGGTGCTATCCTATATGGTCCTGATGGAAAAGGGTTACGGGAGCGCGGTCAATTTATCGCGTACGGCACCAACAACATCGCCGAATATACTGGGCTCAAGATTGGTTTAGAAATGGCTTTGGCTCAGGGGGTTCGAGCTATCAAGATTGAGGGGGACTCGCTCTTGGTAATAAAACAGATATGCGGACAATGGTCTGTCAAGGCGCCTGGACTTGTCGCTTTACATGCGGGGATCATGGAGGACGTGCGCAAATTCGACTATGTTGTCTGTCGGCACGTGTATCGCGAAAACAACACACATGCGGATAATCTGACAAATGAATTACAAGAGACTCGTACATCATTTGAGCGCGAGTTGCTATCATAATATAGACTTATATTGGTTTTGTAGCGCGCCATCCCTCCGGAATTAATCCCCCTTCCCCGAGTAGAATAATGTACACGTGGATTTTGGTCGCCGGTGCATTAAACTCGTTTATTGATGCGTGTGGCATTGGAAGCAATGACTTAGCTAACTCCTTCGGAACCACCTATGGTTCAAAGGTGCTAACTATCTTCCAAATTGTCATACTTGCGTCTATTTTTGAATTTACCGGCGCGATGGTCTTAGGCAGCCCGGTTACGAATACCCTGGCAGGGAGTATTTCAAATGTGGCATTTTTTAAAAGTCAGCCCTACGTGCTCATGTACGGAATGTTGTGCGCCCTTGCGGGTTCTAGTACTTGGCTCTATACTGCGACTTACTTGGGTCTACCTGTGTCCACTACCCACAGTATTGTCGGTGGAATTATGGGTTTCTCCCTCGTCTATAAGGGGGCTGATGGTGTGGTCTGGCTCAAATCTGTGCCCGATTTTCCCTATGTCGCTGGGTTCGTTCCTATCGTAATCTCATGGGTCTCATCGCCGATTATCTGCGCACTCGTATCTGCCGGTGTTTACTCAAGTATCCGCTACGCGGTCATCAAGTCGCAGCACGCTATCCAGCGCTCCGTATACTGCCTACCAGTTGTCGTATTCTTCACCTTCTTTATTGAATTCCTCTTTATCTTGTCCAAGGGGGCGGGGTCGCGGATTACGTGGGATATTGGAACGACGGCGTGGGTTTCAGTATGTATTGCGACGGGTGCTTCAGCGCTTTCACTTGGATTGATTCCTTCCCTGCAAAAGAAGATTGATGCATACACGCTGCCCGCTCCTCTTGCTATAGAGGATGTGTCTGGAGCCGTTGTTAAAGTGGAAGATGTGTCTGGCGCAGTTGTATCGGGTTCGGGCTCAGATGTATCGGGCTCAGATGTATCGGGCGCTATCGTCTTAGCAGAGCACAAAGATGACATCTATGACCCCCGCATTGAATACTCCTTTTCATACCTTCAGATTTTCACCTCCATCTGTACATCCTTCGCCCACGGAGCAAACGATGTAAGTAACGCGGTCGGTCCTCTTGCCGCGATTTGGTATATCTATCAAAATGGTGCGGTCTCGTCAAAGATTGACGTACCGCCGTGGATTCTAGCTCTCGGTGGCTCCGGTATCGTGGTCGGACTTGCTACCTACGGTGTTAAAATCATGGAGGTGCTCGGCAAAAAAATCACATTCATTTCGCCGGTGCGCGGCTTCTCGGCTGAATTGGCGACTGCGCTCGTGGTATCATTTGCTTCCAAATACGGTCTGCCCATTTCCTCTACTCAGTGTATCACTGGGGCGGTCGTAGGGATTAGTCTCTGCGACCGTAGCCTCAAGGATATTAATTGGAAAATCATGGCGAAGATTTTCGCTTCTTGGATCTTTACCATTTTGATTACGGGTACAATTTCTGCTGCTATCTTTTCGCAGGGCGTCTATTCGCCAAATATATAGGCATATTAGCATAAAATTGGTTTAAAAATGTCTAAATTTACATTCAATGAACGTAAATTTAGAACTGAAAAAGCATGTATGCGACTAGGGCTGCTTCGTCGGCTGCCGCTTTCGCGACAACCACCACTAAGCATTTTACAGTCTCTTCTCTTTTCAGCCAGACACTCCCGTAAGGGCAGACTGGTCAAATGGTATTACCCAGGAACGCCTAGCGCTTGAGGCGGTCCTGACTATAAGGAACTGGCTTATGGTGTCTTCAATTTTTTCACTTTTTGTCTGGTTTGGCTTTACAAACTGAACTTGCGTTTATAGGCGGCTAGATTCTTGTCGAAGGAGGTTGAGTCGCCCCAGAGAACATAGTACGATATGTAGCCGGCTTTCGTTGGGTCGCCCGTTTTTAGGTCTTTCTTGTGCCGAAAAAGATAACGGCTACGGCGGGTTTTATCGTGGTGTTGTGTATAGTCCTGGTAGCCTGTGGCGCCCGCTGACGTCGTAAAGGTGCTACCTGTTTTTTTGTTCTTGAATGTAAAGTTCCACTTTTTTTCGGGACGGTGAGACCGTTTGACCGTTATGAGTTTTACGTCGCGGCTCATTCTGTCTTGGGCTTAGAATTAATAAGGTCGTTAAGGCTCATCTTGATGGGCTTGCCTGAACTCGTGGTGCCAGTTACAATGTAGAGTGAATCCCAACCGTTGTCTGCCTGAATAGCAGGGTTAATCTTCTTCTTCACATATGTACTGAAATGGCTCGGGGTATTGTACTCACCTGTTGCCGTCTTGAACACGTATCCGTTGGGTGCATCTGCTCGAGGCTTGAACAGAGCTGCGATTGTCTGTTTCTTGTACGTGATTCGAACTTCGGCGTCTGCCTCTAGCCTCAACAGAAGACGCGCGTGCTTATCTTCGGGCTCTACTGCGGGCGCCTGTTCATCATCTGCGAAGCCACTATCCTCTGGTTCCTCTACGCTGTTCGCTGGACTGTCCTCAGTTTCAGCTTCAGCTTCAGCTTCAGCTTCAGCTGCGTCGATGTCCTCTGTATCAGCATCCTCTGCTTCGACATCCTCAATTGTGCTCTCCTCATCAGCCTCTTCTTCCTCCTCCTCCTGTTCAAACTCGTCGTCAGGGGCAAAACGTATCTCCAGGATTTCGCGCAAAGCTGCAACTTCTGAACGCAGGGCTGCAATATTTATTTCCTGCTTATTGATGTAGTCCGCCACGTATGTTGTTCCAGCAAGTACTGTGACCAAACAGAACATAATAAAGGCATTTATGCTGCTATAATCAGTATTAATTATAGCGTTCATTGCTTATCTATGCCTGCCCTTTTTAAAATCTGTAAGTTGTCAATTTTTGGAAGATTTTAGATGTTGGAACTCCCTGGTTAGGAATTTCACCAGGGCTGCAGCCGGTGGATATTTCCCTAGGCGACAGAGATACTGAAATACGTAGTCGTTGAAGGCACATGTTACAATATCGGTCCGTTCTCCGAAGTGCGTATGAATGGATAAAAGCGGTTTGCCGGAGACACAGAGTCCGCTTGTATGGTCCCTGCGGAAAATTGACCACTCGCTCTGGAGAGCTTGTGGGGACTGTGTGCCCTGATACATGCGCCACCATCCGTAGTTTATTTGAACAGGAAATTCGTATAGTTGAGCTGCCCATGTTTTTAGGGCGATATCTTCTAGGGCGGTCTGGTCGTAGTATCTCGAGGTGTGCGCGGCTTCGCGCCACTGCGCCGGAAATGTGGGGTCGGCAGAATACACAAAACCCGCGTTGTATATGCCGAACCGTTGCTCATCAGATGGTCTAATTCTGTGTTGACTTACACCTAGTTTGGCTTCAGGAGGAACTTTGGGCAACGGTCCCAAAAAACAGATGTCGCAATCGCAGAAAAATATCTCTTGGTGACCTTCTGCGAAAGCCCATTCCATTACCGTAGCTTTTTCCATCATAAAGTCCTCCCATGCAGTTCTATACGTAATACCTTTAGTATGTGTCATCTGATTGCGATTCATATGCGCATACTTGTCCAATGTCGGTTTTGTATGTAGCGCACCCTTGTATGACGGGGGATTTGTATGAATCGCTGTATCGGTCAAAAGATAGACCATCGGTGGACTTTCATTAAACAATTCGAGCGTGTAAAGAAATAGCTGTAGGTCTTTGAGCGCCACGCTGGTCGCAATTGTACAGACAACCATTATGCTTTAATTGTACGGGCGGTTTAGGTTGGTTACTTTCGCCGCTTGAATTAGAGATGGTCTACAGTCAAATTTGCAGTTGGTTGGACGACTATCTACAAGCTGAGCCACCCGAAGAATTATTGGATCCCTGGGATTTTCAGCAATGGGTTAATGAGACGGGTATCGTAGCCATATTTCAAGACTATATTAAACCATCTTATACGAGTCGGCGGGCTCGTAATGACGCAACACAGATTTTAATGACGCTTTTGTGGGAATACTATCTATTTCGCCGTAACGAACCTACAGCATATTCCGGTGCACCGTTATCTATAAACAACGCGCACGGCTATAATAAACGTGATGTTCTAACTTCTAGCGAATTTTCGCATTTGTTTGATACACGAAATGGTTCATTAATGCGAAGCAAAATTGCGCAGCAAGATGAGCAGCAGGAAGATAAGGTTTCTACAGGGCACCTCAACGCGGCGGAATGGATTTATCGTAGCGAGCCCATTTTGAAACAATTGTATACGTGGACTACTGGTTCAGCTCTACAGTCTATGTCGGCGCGGAAACACCCGCTTTTGGACAAATTAGTGGGCTCTGCGACTGCGACAAGCGATGGGCGTCTGGTTATCTTCTCGGCGCCCATGGCGCGACGTATTGAACCTGAAATCATACCTGATGAATTTTATCAGCAAATACAGGTTTTACTAGAAATATACGACGTTGAAAACGCGGACTACTACGAATGTCGTCTTGGGGCAACAGAAGCCGGACCGTGCTGTGTGGTTGCTGTTGTCGGTGACAAAGACTGTAAAGAAAGTTGGACTTACGAGTATTCTCCAATTTTTGAAGGACGCGCAGAAGCCGATGCATGGATTCCGGCTGGTCAAGTTGTGGAGCGCACCGTGCTAGGAGTATTAGATTCTCAGCGTGTTCAATTCCGCAGAAATAGACGCTGGTGGAGTACCGTGGGTTTACCAGAATACAATAGGTTCTGGTCTAACGTTGCGACCGCACGGAATGACCCTATGTATTTTATGCCACACGATACAGAATGTCTTATTAACGACTTACTGTAATATGATATGGAGCATTGGCTACCTACTGACCATAGCAGCACGCATACCCAGTTGTACGGTATAACTTTTTATAGTGAAGTAGAAATGTAATTTCCATATCACTAGAATTTATGTTAGAATCTAAGCTCGCCGTCCACCGCTTTCAGAAATTGGTGGAGGAAGTGAGCGAACTGGTGTCGCTACAACAGGAGCTGCTGTGGGCGCGACACCTATGTTCTGCCATGTACTATAAATGTTGCTCTGTACTCCATAATAAAAGGCTGGGAACGCTAGTCCTGGTAGTGTTCTTTGGAAATGGGATGTGTATTGTTTAGGTAAATACAAATACCCAACTGAAATAATAATAGCTGATATAATTATTTGAAATATACTTATGGCAATCTTATAATTCGGGTATTTATCACTAAGGTCAATGCACACTCTATCAATTGTGGTGCCTAACGCAAGACCAACTATACCAAAGACCAATGATTCCACTATAAATGTAGGAATGCTTTTTGTATCATGTACTTTAGTTACGAAGGGAGTGAACGCTTCAACTGACATCTATATACAAGAATACGAAAAAAGTGGGGGGACCGCGAGGTCAACTGCCACGCGACGTGGAAAATCTCATAAAATACTTACTGTGATAGACTTGATATAAACTATATGTATGAACCTTAGTTGCCTACTGTCCGAAGCGGCATTCAGTGGAGGCAGGCATCTTCGCGCCCACTGGAACTGGGGCACCGATAGAGCCTTCGCGTGGCGCATAGAAGGATCCGACAAGCTCTTTGAATGGCGCAGAGCAAGAATCGGGATACGTATGACTATAATTGTTCGTGCGCTGTGTGTAGTTGCCTAAAACCTCGGGCAGTCTGTGACCATCCTGCTCATAACACTGCTGCTGTGTCAGCGTACCAATTACATTGTAGGGACGGGTCATCTCTATTTCGCTTTTTAGCAGATGCGCGGGGTCCTGTTCTACAACATCGGGACTTAGACTTGTTTCTCTGCGCGATTGGAAGCCTTCGTGTGTTACACGGGGGTCACCCAAATAGTTGAGCGCGGTAAGTCCAATTATAACAAACGCAAGTATTGCGAGTACGTCTACCGTGCGCATCCTACTTTAATACATAAAACTTTCCTGGAACGAATTGTCTTTCGTTTTACAATAGATGGCGCAGTCGCAGACGCGGTTTTTAGCCGATGCCGTATATAGATGGAAAAAGTATAAGCCTTGGTTTGCCGCTAGTTTGACAATTGCGCCTTTAGTGGAGTATGGGTTATGGATACAATTGGTGTATATATGGTCTGCCGTCCTAAAAATGAGTTTATTCATACAGAATTTATCGGACCGTTTCGTGATTTTGCGCAGCGAATTGTACAATTCCGACTGGTATAAACCGTTGCACCCAGCCCAGTAGCCTTGTACTATGATTGTGCTTACTTTCGGTGACAACGTTTTAACTAAATTTAACAGGGACGGACTATCCCGCCGGCGCACCAAAAATTCATCGGTGTCAAAGAGAATTGTCCATGTGCCCTGTCTGTATCTCTTTAGGCAGTGACTGTATGCTGAATTTTGCGCAACGATAATTGTTTCTGGACCTCCGTAGTTCGGTGCTAAATTTGCCTTACTTTGCATAGTATGCTTGTAGGGAAAATTCCAATTCTCGTACACAACGTCAGGGGCGGAGACAATTTCAGGCGGGACTGGGTCTGTTGACTGGTTGTCGTACAAGATGAACCGCTGAACGCCGTGAACCCGTCTATAATAGTTGAGGACCGTTGGAATTTGAAGCCACTCATTTTTGAATACGAGGCAGAGTTGAAGGTCTACTGGTGGTAGGGTTGATTGTGGCTTGACTACGTACATTTGGTCGTCGATGTGTAGAATTGTGGGAATTTCGTGAAATTCCAATTCTAGAAAAATTGCAACGTTGTACTCCGCAGTTCTTTTTAAATTTAAATTAATTGGCGCCGGTTGAATTGTAAATTTTGGTAAATTTTGTAGTTCAATATATTTGGCTGGATTTAGGTCTATGTACACAACGCCATATGAAACATAGACGTCAAGGATAGATTCCATTACATAAAAACAATTTGGTGGCTTTATACCCGTACAATTTTACCACCAGCGCCACGTAGAATTTACTTGAGGCTGCACAATAGGCTTCTTATAGTATGCCTTTGCCTGCTCACGTGTTGACCATAGAATAGCCTGCGCATACTCGTGTCTGTAATTGGTGTGGGCAATCATACTCATACCTCCTACAAGCGACGCACCTGCGTCAAGCGC